>WNFI01315850.1_pt1 | contig 46641 bp, 35 predicted proteins | sample 5400471 | NCBI WGS metagenome assembly WNFI01 (sample SAMN13153348, study PRJNA577476) | soil metagenome | isolation source: 100 cm saprolite on Douglas fir-dominated hillslope | place: USA:California | collected 2013-09-17
GCAAGAAGCGATTTGCCCCCCTTTGCATCCCCGGTCAATTGCCAGATCATGATACCACTCGTCTCGCGAAGCGCAAGCCTTGCCTTTTCCTTAATAGTGGACATGCCGTTATAATAAAGGGTATGCCCTGCCTTGTCTTTCTGTTCAGCCCCGGAATATCGCGCCACAATATCCCGATAGGCTACTTCATCGAACGTGAAATCAGTATCAAAGCCATAACCATAAAAAGGGATCCCAAGCCCCATTTTCTCCCGGGGCAACCCCTTCCCCTTCCAGAACTTAATATCCTCCACCGCCATCGAATAAGGCGAATGCTGGCCAGGATGTTTAGCATTGCCCGGACCCGTCAGATCAAAAGACATGATATTCACAAAATCGAAATAAGCAAAACAGGTCGCCGGGATCTGCTCTTCGAACCAGGTGGCAACAGCCGCAGTGACCAGCTTACCGGCTGGTTTTAACCTATCCGACAGTGCTTTGATGAAATTTCCATAATGATTGCCGATAACATCCCCTTCCAGGTCTACATCCACCCCATCGAGATTATTTTGCAGTAAATAGGTCACGATCTTATCCGCAAATATCCCCACATGGGCCGCATCGGTATACTTCCTCCAATTTTTTCGGGTCCCGTCAAGATCAGCGCCCCCCACGGAGATCAATATTTTCACCTGGTTCTCATGCGCCTTCTTCACCACTTCAGAGAGTCCTTTAAGGACCTTCAAATTCCCATTCACATCCGGTTCGGCAAAAGCAATATTGAGATGCGTGATCTTCCCGAATGGAATGCAGCTTACATTACCGGGAAAATGATCCCAGGTATTAAGATACCCTACCACCCGGAACTGGGCATCCGCAACCGGATGAAGGAAACAAAAGAACAGGATCAACCGGCAAATTCGCTGCATAGATTTATTTATAACACCACTATTCAAGGATTGTCAATATACAACTATCTTCCCCATGTCCCCTATCCCTTCACTGTATATTCGATAAAGAAATTCTTTGGGTCGGCAACGGGCTTACCGGGTAACTTGTCCCATCTTGCCATTCCCTTGTTCTTCACCGGATCGCACCCATCGGCAAAAACATCGTCCATCCGCAGGACGCGGAACTGTGTTTTTTCTTTCAGCCTTTTGTATAGATTGGCCGCCGGCATCTTCCAGCCATTGGTCTTCGTGATATTGGGGTCTGTTTTGTCCACGGGTATCATAGCGACCAGCTCCTCATGCTCCATTTTTTCCAGTCCCTCCACCAGCGTCGCATTATGACTGCCATGATGCCCTACTTTATAAAGCACGGTGTTTTGCAGCAGGCTATAGCTGGTAAAGCCGGCAACAGAATTTTCCCATTTGATATTTTTCCAGGAAAGCCAGTTACCTGTTTGTGCATCCGCGGCGAAAAGAAGCACCTTCCTGGATTTTACCAGTTCAAAAGCCAGCACCAGGCTGCTGTTATTGGTATAAGAATCCAGGTATAAGGCAAGACGGGTGGCCTGGTCGAGCCATTCCAGGTCGATCTTGCGCCAGCTGTTTTTTTTATCCTCATAGATCTTCAGGATCTCCGATGGAGGTTCGGAGGGGGATAGCCGGAAACTTTTGTTAAAGGGAAATTGTTCTTCCTCGCGGTTATGAGTGGCAGGGTCATAATTATCCAGGGCAGATAAAAGACGGGTGGCATTTAAACCGGCAATCGCCAGTTTGGGATCATAGCTTTCTCCCTTTTTGGGGTCTTTATCGAAGAGCAGCGCTTGATCACGGGGAGGGCCCAGTACATAGACTTTTACGCTGCCGGCCGGAAGCCCGGGCAGATCGAGCTGCTGGCCCGGGGAAAGGTAAGCCACTTCTTTATCTCCTATTTTCCGAAGGTTCTCGATTCCTTTCGCAGGGATTTCCGGGTCGCCGCCACCGTCGGCGGCATAAAAACCCAGCACATCCTGTACGACCCCGTCCTTCAGCGCCTGCTTAAGAGGGGCGATCGCGGAAAGCTTGCTGTGAATAGCCTGAAGCTGTGACACCAGGCCCTTTTGGTCTTTACCGATTTGCCGGGCCAGGCTGTCATTGGGGTTGTCCAGCCAGGAAAGCCATACCTGGTTGATCAGCCCGGTGAAAAGAGTCTCGCAATGCACGAAGCCCGACAGATGGTCGTTATGCTGGTGCGTCCCCACCACCACATCGAGTTTTCTATCTCCCAGCAGCGACTTGATATGTTTGACAATAGTATTCAGCCGGTCTTTGGATGCTTGCTTGTTTCGGAAGGAACCGCAATCGATCAACACATCGCTTTGATCGGTACCGTCGGTAAAACGAAGGAAAAAACAGTCGCCCAATTCCCCGACCTGGTACATTTTTATGGTAGCGATTATATCTTTAGCCATAGAGGGAATTTTAAATACCGTTAAGAAAATGCAGATGCGCGAAATTGATGGACTTAAAGCTCTTGTCATCATCATACATGGAATCGGAAAGAGCCGCGATAGCCGGCGTTTTCCCGGCCTGGTAGTCCAGTTGGTGTTCAAAGCGGCGCTGGCTGCCGATCTTCTTGTAGATGATATATTCCACGTCATAATCCCTGGACATATTCAGGATAAGCGTGCAGCCCCCCCTGAATTTCGTGCCGTCATAATCTCCTCCTTCGACCCGGAAGGTCTGGGTGAGAGTGATCATGACCTGTTCCACCAGGGTGCCTTCCCGGCCGACCCGGTATACCGGCCTGACCTTATGGACTTCCAGCTTCGGGACCCCCCTGGAAGCGATCTTTTTCCCTTCGTATTGAAAACTTACCGGTTTATCGGTAAGCCCCAGCTTGATCAATAATCCCGACCAGGCCTCAGGTCCCAAAACCCCCTTTTTCTTGTTCGTTAACTGATCATGCAGCCAGGCCTGTATCCGTTGGGATTCATAGAAGATCTTATCCCTTCGATCCTCTTCCTGTAAGCTGTTATCGATGATCTCGCGCATCTGGTTCTTCAGTTCCTCCGCCAGATACCGGAATATCTTCTTTTCATGATCGTCGAACAGTTCCGGCTTTGACCACTTGAGACTTTCGATGGAGAGCGTATTGACACGATCGGGAAAGACGCCCCGGCTACGGAAGGCTTCGATGAGCGCCAGCCGGTAACCGGTATTGTCCTTGGGGGTGGCGTCCAGGTCCGCGGTGATAAGGGCACGGAGATAATCTCCGAACGTGATATCGAGAGGCGGGCAATAGTCGAGGGCGCGGATGCAGATATGCAGCAGGTGTTCCGCAATGCCGCAGGCTTCGCGGGCAAGTCTTTTCGCCAGATCGGGATGGATCGCCCCGGGCTGCAGTACGCCGGTTCCGTTGCTGGCGATACGCAGGAGATCCTCCGTCTGCACGTTATATAAACGTATAAAAGCGTCGAAGATGGTCGCCACCAGCAAGGATCCCCGGTCATGCGGCTCAAAGACGGTTTGATAGGCCTTAGGGTCGGGATCCAGCTTCCTCCATATTCCATCGGAGTCCACATGTCCGATGGCTCCCCTCAGGGCGCCGCGATTGCCCTGGAGGGCATTGCCGAACTGGGTGGCCAGTTCGCCGAGAAAACTAAACTCAGACAGGCTTCCCCGGGTCCGGGCTATCTGGTTTTCCACCAGGGGGGTATTGGTAAATCGCTGCAGCAACGCTACTATATCTGCAAAAGCTTCGTGAAAGGCCGCTACATCCGGATTGGTATTTTCTGTAAACCGGGGATGGATACTATCCAGTATGGCATGCGTCAACTCATGGGCCACGATATCCGGGGAAAGGCAGGTAAAGATAATCCCCCCGGGCAGATTGCTTCCCTGCACCTGGGTCGCGGCTTCGAAATAACCGAAGAGCACCGCTTTCTTTTCAGCGGTATAAAAGGCGTTGGCATCCCGGAAGGCATGGGGATAGAGCCGGAGCCTGGGCACATACTCATGCTTCGGTTTGTCTTTTGCGTCCTTTTGCTCCACAATCCGGTACTGCCATATGATCTTGCGGCCCAGCGACTTCTCAAAATGCTCCAGGGTCGTCATCGCGATCGTATAGACGAACTGCTGGTGAAATTTTGGATTGCCTTCGCTGGGAGATAACCCGTTCTGCAGCATGACCTCCTGGGAATCCAGATCTACAGGAGCATAGAAACAATTACTCGCCGGGTCATAATCGATGACCTCGAAATAATTGCCGCAGGGGCCCTCCTTCAGCTTTTCCCATTTTACCTGGTAGGTGATCTCATTGATGGCTGCCGTGTCCAGGCGGGTGGAAAATCCAGGGTCCAGGGAATATCCACGGAGCAACCGTACCGTAGGCTTGTACATGCAGGAGTTTTTCCGAAAGTTCCGTCAAATCCACCGTTCTACCCAAAAACCTTAGGTTTCCGCATTATTAACTATTTTGCGGTCCGGTAACCTGCCATCAGATTACCAGCCTTTAAAAATACCTTATTGCCAAACAACAATAATTCCTTGCTATGAAAAAATCACAGCTCCTTTCACTTTTCCCGTCTTTTATCTTTCTGATCATTCTTTCGGCAAATCTTAAAGCGCAATCTGAAACAAATACTGCCAAAGACATAAAGAATAGGATCAGCCAGGTGGAGGGCAATTTGTCGGGATGGGTTCAAACACAGGATTCGGTAAAATGGACGCTAAAAGAAAGAATGGCGTTTTACAAAATTAAGGGGCTGAGTATTGCAGTGGTGCATAATTACCGCGTTGAATGGGCAAAAGGTTATGGCTGGGCGGACTCCGCTGAACACCGACCGGTAACTACCCTAACGCTTTTCCAGGCGGGTTCTATAAGCAAATCATTGAATGCCGTAGGGATTTTGAAACTGGCGCAGGATGAACAGCTGAATTTGTATACGGATATTAACACCTACCTGACCAACTGGAAATTCCCTTATGACTCCTTATCCAGGCACAAGAAAATAACCATCGCCAATCTCCTGAGCCATACAGCAGGTTTAAGCATTCATGGTTTTCCGGGTTATGAGCAAGGAGCTGCCATCCCCACTTTAGCACAGGTGTTGGATGGAAAAAAACCGGCCAATACATTGGCCGTTCGTTCTCAGTTTGAACCCGGTTTGAAATTTCAATATTCCGGGGGCGGCACGACCATCTCGCAATTGATCCTGACGAACCTGACACATCAATCCTATGATAAATACATGTGGGAAAGTATATTGAAGCCGATGGGCATGACCAATAGCTTTTATACGCAACCTCCGGCAACCGATAAGCAAATTTTATTGGCGACTGCTTACCGGGCGAATGGAAGCGAAGTGAAAGGTAAATATCATATTTATCCTGAAGAGGCGGCAGCAGGACTTTGGACAAATCCTACAGACTTATGTAAGTATATTATAGAAACGCAGCTGTCTTATGAAGGCAAATCGCACAAAGTGCTGTCACAGCAATTCACCAAACTGAGACTTACACCCTATATAGACCAATCGGCTGCGTTGGGCGTTTTTATTGACAAAAAGGGGAATACGAGCTATTTTCAGCACGGCGGCGCCGATGAAGGTTTTTTAAGTCAGTATTATGGCAGCCTGGAGGACGGTAATGGGGTGGTCGTAATGGTCAATTCCGATAATGGCCATATTCTCCAGGAAATTGTCAATAGCGTAGCGATCGTTTATAAATGGAAAGATTTTTATACCCCTGTGATCAAAAAGGTGATTCCACTCACCACGCAGCAATTAAAAGCTTTCGAAGGAAACTATCAGCTTCAGCAAAACAAAAAAGCTTTTATTCAAATTACAGCAGACGGAGATCATCTCCTGCTAAAGCAGCTTTGGGATGGCCAGGAAGTACGTTTTTCGCCGGAGTCGGACCTGGACTTTTTTTGTCTCGAAATGCCTTTCCCGCTTAAATTCATCAAAGACAAAGACAGCGCCATCACACAAGTACTGGCATTCGGGCGGGATTTGTGGGACAAAGTGAAAGATTAAAACTTTTTATGGCTAACAACGAAAAAATAACGGATAGAGTCCGGGAGGCTCTTGCCCATCTTCCGAAAGTGGAAGAAAAGAGAAAAAAGATTTTGACTATTGGATCGGGCTTTGAGATCCTACTTTTTCTCATCCACTTTCGTAGAGATGGTTTGAGAATTCTCTTTAATGAGATTTGGAGATGAATCAAGTACCTGGCTATTATCAATCCCGGGTAACTTAGTAGTTTGCGTGGTAGTCATACTACTTATTTTTTTATCGATATTATATTTATCCACTGAATCCGTTTTTATAAAATTACGCAAATTTCCAGCATCAACAATTTGTATTTTTTGAATGTTTTCATCTTTCTGTGAAATATGAAAAGTCAAACAAATTACGTAAGGCACGATTGATAACAAACCGAATATCAATGCATTGTAATAAAAGTAATTTTTACTTCTGAATACCTTTTCATTGGTCTCCAAAGCCTCTTGCAATTCTTTGATATAAGAAGCCTTTAATAGATCTTTTATCTTGCCTTTATCTTCAATGGTAATTTCATATTCTGAGCGATATTCTTCATAATATTTCCTGGGAAAACTAAGATAGGCTACTTCTACAGGAATTATTAGCCTGATCGTAAACATCAGAGAGATAGCCAATAGAACAAGAAATAATATAAGAGATGTAATGAAAAAAAGATTCCTGATTTTGAACAAGGCGCTATCCTGGATTAAAGGTATAAGGAAAATTGTAATAGCCGAATATATCAAAATGATATGCGTCAGACGCTCCAATACTTTTTGATAAGCAGTCGTATATTGATCGAGTCGTTGTTGATTAATCTCGATGATGTAATCAAGATCATAAAATGATTTCCCCTCCATAGTCTTTACTTTTATTCCATAAAACCACCACTCAAAAATACTAATATTTTTAGTTTTAAAAATATAATCCTATCACTACAGTATTAGTGGATGTCTCGTCCTAAAAAACTTGTCGGAATAAAGAAAATCGGGGAGTTGATATTAACTTATTGCTGCGGCATCCTCATCCTGCAAAAGAAAAAACCGCTACGGTGAGTCAGCGGCTTTTCAAGGACATGTGATCTTTTTGTAGGAAATTGGATTACGTTGGTTTTTCTGGATTGGTCTCTTTCATTGGAATTGGATAGATCAAATATAGAGCAAGCTGCCTTACCCGGCAAGCGGGAGAACCCTCGATTTTAATCGTAGATTTACGATAATCCCTCATTTACCCCCCGGATGGCCTTACCCCCTGGTTCCAGGATTTTTAAAACCCGCCAAGCCAAACTGCATAAACTTGAGAGATTCCCGACAGCTATCACATTGGATAAATTTCGAAATATAGATTTTGAGTGATAGATTTATCCTGATGTTCGACCATAGAATTAGCGAAAATTAAGAATAAATACCTCATCCATCAATAACCAACGCTGATTAATGAGTATAATAAAATTCAAAGAGACGATCCGGATAAATAAAAACCTCGAATCCCTTTTCGATTATACGCAGGATTATAACAATCGACTAACATGGGACACCTTCCTGAAAAAAGCTGATTTAATGGAAGGAGCCATGCAGGCGGGCAAGGGAGTTAAAGCCTGCTGTGTCGCAAAAAACGGGCTTGCCATGGAGACAGAATACATTACGTTCAACAGACCGCATGTAACAGCCATTAAAATGACCCGGGGACCCTTTATGTTTAGCTCATTTCTGGGCTCCTGGACCTTTAAAGAGAGAGGGTCCAATAATACAGAAGTGATTTTCCTCTATTCTTTCGAGCTAAGATTTCCCTTTAATTTAATGAGCTTCTTCATTAAAAGAAACTTACAAAGGAATGTAAGACAAAGGCTGATTGACCTGAAAACCTGCACGGAGCCCCAAAGCTCGTCGTCCGGAACTCTCCGCCTCTCCCACTCTGAATAGAACCATCCCGGTTCCACCTTTTCTTAGGTTTTAGATATAGCATATCATATTTATGTATATATTTAAGCACCAAAACAGACTTCCTTTGTCTTCCGCTCTGCATTCATATAGCGACCAGGAATTATTCAGCTTACTCAGACAGAGTGATGAAGGCGCCTTTACGGAACTCTACAACCGGTACTGGGAGAAGCTGTTGTTCATAGCAGGCATCAAGCTCCGCGACCTGGCCATCGCGGAGGAACTGGTTCAGGATATCTTTTTTGATCTGTGGCAACGCAGATACGAATTGGAGATCTCAGGCGAACCCAGCCATTACCTGGCAGTTTGCATGAAGCACAAAGTCATTAATGCCCAGGCCAAAATCAAACGGGCGCTGGATTATCAGGCTTATTCCGGCAAGTTGTTGAAAGAAGCAGACAACAGCACAGAACATTGGCTAAGCTTCGAAGAACTTAAAGGCCAACTGGCTTCGCTGGTCGCCGGGCTCCCGGAAAGATGCCGGATAACCTACCAATTGAGCCGGGAAGCAGGCCTTTCCCAAAAACAGATCGCCCGCAAATTACAGGTATCCGAGAAGGCTGTCGAAGGCAATCTATCCCGCGCATTAAAAGCCCTCCGCTCCGGCCTGGCCCACTTTCACTGCTGGATAGTCTTCTGGTTGTAAAAAAAATCTTCCCCCATATAGGGATTTCTCCTTCCCGATTGCCTGTATAATAAAGGCAACCTATCCATGACAGAACAATCAGAACAACGCTACCTGGAACTGGCGGAAAAATGGCTACAGGGTACGATCAGCCCCGCTGAAATGAAGGAATACGCAGAGTGGTACCAAACGATTGACCCCAACGCTACTTTGCATATACCTGCATCGGTAGCGACGGATGCAGAGGCATACCGGCTGCAATTGCTGAATAAGATCAATGCAAGAAAACACCGTGAAGCCATCGATACAACGGGAATAGCCCGGGTTCACGTCCTGAAACGGCTGCGTTGGGTCGCCGCGGCATCCCTGATCATACTGGGATCCGGATCCGCTATTTATATCTTTTCCGGCCATGATAAGCAACAATCGGCCGCCAGGAGTTCGGTCAACCCGGAAAATCAGGGGAGGCCGGGCGGCGACAAGGCGATCCTTACCCTGGCAAATGGACGGACGATCGTACTGGACAGCGTATCCAACGGAACACTGGCGCGACAGGGAAATAGCCAGATACAAAAGCTATCCGGCCGTCAGCTATCCTATTCCAATACCGCCAATACTTCGCCGGGCCACCTTGAATACAATACGCTGACTACCCCGAGAGGAGGCCAGTATCAGCTAACTCTTCCGGATGGAACGAACATATGGCTTAACTCCGCTTCTTCCGTTACCTATCCTACCTCCTTTACAGGAAAAGACCGGCGTGTCACCATTACGGGAGAAGTATATTTTGAAGTAGCCAATGACAAAGAAAAACCCTTCAGGGTACGCACCGCTTCCCCTGATAATACCGAAATAGAAGTGTTGGGAACACATTTCAATATCAATGCCTATTCCGACGAGACAGCCGTCAAGACCACCTTGCTGGAAGGTCGTGTAAAAGTATCCAAAGCCAGTCAGTCTTCCCTGCTTTCACCGGGCCAGCAAGCGCAGACAAACCGGGACGGCTCCCTGACGATAGCTGCCGGCATCAACACGGAAGAAGTGATAGCCTGGAAAAACGGAGTATTCCAGTTTGACAGCGCAGACATAAAGACCGTCATGAGACAGCTTGGCCGTTGGTACGACGTAGAGATAAGCTACGAGGGCCCTGTCACGCCGGAAAGGTTTTCCGGAAAACTCCCAAGGGACGCCTCCGCTTCCGAAGTATTGAAAGTCCTGGAAAAAAATCAGGTGCATTTCCGGATCGAAGGGAAAAAAATCATTGTTATGCCTTAATAAAAAAATGCTGAAAAACAGGATGCCCCGAATATAAAAGGCCAGAAATGCTGCAAACATCCCTGGCCGGAATTTGGGCAATGCCTGAACAAAAAAGTCCGGTAAGACTGCTTATTCAATCACCCAAAACTTGAGACTAAGTTATGCAATTTAGTAATGATTCCATGCCATGGGGGCTGCCCATGTGCCGTTTATCCACCAAAACCCTGTTCACCATGAGGTTGACGATGGTTCTTTTGACAGTGGCATGTATACAGGTGAGCGCCAGAAGTGTGTCGCAGAATATTACGATCAACGCAGAACAGGCGCCCCTGAAAACGATCTTTAAGTCCATTGAAAAGCAAACGAACTACATCTTTTTTTACAAACCGGCCCTGCTTCAGGCTGGTGCCAAGGTAAGCCTGCACATGCAGGATATGCCGGTAAAAGCAATATTGGATCAATGCTTTAAAGACCAGCCCTTCATCTATTATATCGAAGGCCGGGTAATTACTATCGAACCCAGGCCCCAGCCCTCTTCCTCCGGTCTGAGCTTATCACCAATCCCATCTCCCCCCGAAGACATCCATGGACATGTCACCGACAGCAGCGGGGCCCCCTTGCCGGGTGTTTCCGTGAAGCTCAAGGGCTCCAAAGGATACGCTCTTACCAACGCAGAAGGGGTCTTCGCCATCAAGGCCAACCCGGGAGATATCCTGATCCTTACTTCTACCGGATATGAGGACCGGCAGATCAAGGTGGGTCAAATGACAGACCTCTCCATAGTCTTAACCAGGAACCCCCAGGAATTGAAAAGCATCGTCATTACCGCGCTGGGCATCAAAAGAGAGGCAAAATCCCTGGGTTATGCCACGGCGCAGATCGACAATAAAGAGCTGAACTCCTCTCAGCCGGTGAATTTTGCCAGCGGCATTGCCGGAAAGGTCTCAGGATTGGATATCGCCATGACCAACAGCGGGGTCGATCCGGATAATGTCAGGATCACCCTCAGAGGCAACCGGTCTTTCCTGGGCAACAACGAACCGTTGCTGGTAGTGGATGGAGTGCCCGTGGACATATCCTATCTCGCGCAAATCAATGCTGCGGATATTGCCAATGTCAATATCCTGAAAGGAGCCACGGCTGCCGCCTTATATGGCTCTGATGCCGCCAATGGGGTCATGATCGTTACGACGCGCACGGGCAGCAAGAAACCTATCATACAATTTAGTTCGACGGTGACCTTCGACCGTGTATCTTTCCTGCCCAAAATGCAGGATAAATTCGGGTCCGCCTCCAATGAATTCACGGCCATCGATGCACTCTCCTACTCTAACCCTACCAATAATCAGAACGGCTATGTACCTTACGAAAACCAGGCCTTCGGCGGCCCTTTCGCCAATGGATCGCCCTGGGGCGGCGATAGCATCATATTAGGCTTTCCCGGGCCGAATGGAGAGATCCAGAAAGTGCCCTACAAAGCGCTGAAAAATGAGGTTAAAAACTTTTGGAACACAGGAGTCACCTTCCGGAATGGCATTTCCTACGCCCAGGGAGATGAGGACAATTCCTTTTTTCTTTCAGGGGAAAATATCATGCGCAGCGGCATTGTCCCCCACGATAAATATAACCGGACCACCTTCCGGATGAATGCATCCAAACGATTCGGAAATTTCAAAGCAACCGGCAATGTCAGCTATGGCGAATCCAATCTCAACCAGACAGCCGCTTTGAATAACTTCTATTCCAGTATCCAGAACACGGCCCCGCAGGTGCCCATCACCAGTTATCAAAATACGAATGCTGTATTTGGAGACCTTAGCACCTATTTTAACGCGTATGCCGTCAACCCCTACTGGTACATTAACAACAAACGGTTTACCCGCAACAGGAAAGACCTGCTGGCCAGCGGCGACCTGTCCCTCGATGCCACCTCCTGGCTTAACATAGATTTTCAGGGAGGCATCGAAAATTATAGTTACACGGATGAAACTACCAACGCGGCCTATGATTTTACGCCTTATGGTTTCTTCCTGGGATCCTCTGCCACGCTGAGCGGCAACCAGGCTACTTATTTTGCCAATGTCGTTCCCACTCTTGCCAATAACGTGGTCAATGACAGAAAGCTGTACACCAACTTAAAGATCCTCTTACATAAAAAGATCGGCGATTTCGCAGGGCAGCTGATCCTGGGCAATTCCATCAACCAGGAAAATTTTTCCCAATTGCAGAATGGCTCCAATACTTTGCTGAACGTACCGGGACTGTACAACGTGAATTACCGGTCAGGCACTCCGACGGTCGGCCAGTTGAAGACCCAAAGCCGGAAATTCGGGAACTATGCCGACCTCAGCATGAATTACAAGGAATTCCTTTTCCTGCATGCCAGCGGACGGCAGGACCAGACCTCGCTGCTGGATGCAAGCAACCGTACTTTTTTCTATCCGGGGGTGGATGCGGCTATTGTGCTGAGCGAGGCCATCGGAATGCTGAAGGGCAGTAAGGTGATCTCTTTTCTTAAGATAAGAGGAGGAATCACCAAGACCGGTAATGTCAATATAAATCCTTACCAGGTGCAGAATACGCTGAGCGGCGGCCCCAATTTTCCCTATGGACAAACCGCCGGTTTAACGACTTCAGGCACGTATGCCAAACAGAATCTGAAGCCCGAGTTCACCAATTCCAGCGAGATCGGCGCAGAGATAGGATTCTTAAGGAACAGGATCAATTGGAAGGGAACTTATTTTTATGAGAAGACGACTAATGAGACGGTTCCTGTCAATGTATCGAATGCCACCGGGTTCGGCACCTACCTGGAAAATCTCGGCCGCATGGACAACAGCGGCATAGAGCTGGACCTGAATGCAGATATCCTCCGGCTTAGTAACGGGCTGCGGTGGAATGCCGGCATCAACTACACCCATTATCACAGTGTGGTAAAAAGCCTGGGGCCTGTCAATTCCCTCCCTATCCCCAATTCCTTAAGCACCTCCAACGCCTATGCCATTGTAGGACAGCCTTACCCGGTGTTACAGATGAATGACTGGGCAAAAGATCCGCAGGGGCATGTGATCGTGGATGCCAATACAGGGCTGCCTGGGCAATCCGCCACGCTGGTCAATTTCGGGCCTACCAATCCTACCCAGGCCATCGGCATAACCACCTCCGTCAACTATAAGGGCTTTACGCTGTCGGCAGTCGCGGAATACCGTGGCGGAAATGTCATTTACAACGGCGTAGGAAGCAACATGGAGGTGAACGGGCTTTCTGCGAGATCGGCCATGTTCAACCATAACCGGTTCGTTTATCCCAATTCAGTGATTGAAACATCGCCGGGCCATTATGTGCCGAATACCGGTGTCACGGTAAATGACGGCGGGCTGGGATTCTGGGGCATCTACGGATATTTCCCCGGTTCCATGTATGTGACCAGCGCATCCTTCTGGACGCTGCGCAATGCCAGCCTTACCTATCAGCTGCCGCAACACCTCGTAAACCGCCTTAAACCGTTACAAGCCGTATCAGTGGCAGTGATCGGCTCCAATCTGCTGTTGAAGCTGCCCAAACAGAATACCTGGACGGACCCCGAATTCAGCGAAGACAACGGGAACGCCACAGGAACCAACAGTCTGAACCAGGCGCCTCCGACCAGGACCTTTGGAGCCAATATTAAAATCACCTTTTAATCAACTCAACACTGGATCATGAAAATCATAAAAATATTATTCTCCCGGGCATACATGGTTGCGATACTATGCGGATGCGGGGCCACCCTATTGAGCGGGTGCGGAAAAGGATATCTGAACGTGAATAACAACCCCAATGCCCCCACCACCGGAGCGGCCGTACTCATCTTCACCAATGCCGAGGCCCAGACGGCCGCCACCATTAATGGCGGCGACTTCTTCAACGTAGACTACTTCATGAGTTATAAGTCACTGGTCTACCTGTTGTATAATATTTCCCGAAACAACTATACCAGCAATGATTTTACAGGTGTCTGGTCCGACTGTTACCACAACCTGCAGGATTACAGTACGGTAGAATCGGCCTCTAAGACCAACGGAGCTATCTTCCTGGTAGCCGCAGCCAAAACGATGGAAGCGTTAAATTTTCAAATGTTGGTGGATGCCTATAACAATGTGCCTTACAGCCAGGCGCTGCAACTGTCCGCCGGCATCACCAATCCTGCCTATGATTCGGGTCAGGTAGTATACAACGGTTGTATTGCCAAACTGGATTCCGCGATTGCGATCTTCGAAAGCGACAGCCTGAAAATAGCGGGCGCTTACAATCCCGGCAGTGCGGATATCCTGTTCAAAGGAGATATCCCTTCCTGGGTCCGGCTGGCCAATACCCTAAAACTACGCATGCTGTTGCATGAAGTGAACGTCTCCTCCCAGGCCAGTACCATCCAGTCCGAAATAGCCAAAATAGCCGCCGACATGTACGGCTGCCTGGGCGCAGGGCAAACCGCCTTCGTCAACCCGGGATACGCTACGGATCAATCGGGACATCTCAGCCCGCTATGGAGTGGGATCGGATACAATATCAATGGCGGCGTCACCAACAATGAGCAGCGGGCCAACACTTATTTTATCTCGAAGCTGGCGGGATTGAATGATCCCAGAACACCGTTCTTTTATTGTTCCACGACCGATGGCAAAGTCGAGGGCAACCCTACCGGGCAGCCCAATAACGCCAACGCCACTTATATTGGCAGCGGGGCCGGCCCTGCTCCTTCTACGCCGCTTCCACCACCATACGGCATCAGCGGTCCTGCCCTCTACGGCATCCTGCAAAGCCCCACACAGCCGGCCATTCTTGTTTCCTCCTGGGAAAGCCTTTTCCTGCAGGCGGAGGCCACGCACCGGGGACTATTACCCGGTGGGGACGCAGCGGCCAAAACTTATTATGAACAGGCCATCACAGACAACTTCAAATACCTGAATGTCTATACGGACGGGACCACTACGGGCAGTCCGGGGACCTTTGCTGCAACCTATTATTCCCAGGGTATTGCCAACGCAGGCTGGAATGCCAGTCCGGATAAATTGCAGGCCATTATCACCCAGAAATATATTTCGCTGTGTTTCACCAATAACGAAGAAGCCTGGACGGATTTCCGGCGCACCGGTTTCCCGGCCGATCTGGCTATCTCCAATGATCCGGCAGTGCTCTATCCCCGGGTGCAGCGTTTTATCTATCCGCAGAGTGAATACAATGCCAATGCAGACAATGTTGCCAAAGAAGGAAACGTCACCCTGGCATCTCCAAAAATTTTCTGGCAGCAATAATTCCCAACCTTAATAAGCAATACAATGAATAAAATAAATTTCTCACTGACAATAGCTATCCTTGCAGCGCTATGCCTGAGCGCCTGTCTGAAGAGCGCACCGGGCACCACGGATTTTAATGGAGTGAAACCGGTGATCGAGCAGCTCAACTCACAGAATTACCTGACCACAGCCGCCAATGCCGGGGCCAATACCTATCCCTATTTCATGCAGGTGCGCGTCGATAGCTCCCATCTTGCCATGGACTCCATTACGGTGGACGTCGGCGGCCAGCCCATTAATAAAGACGTCAAGGTGACGCTAGATCTGGATACGGCGAACTTTAACGTCTTCAATGCCGCTAACGGTGGGAAATACCGTATCCTGCCCGCGCAGGCCTATAATTGGACCAATGGCAATTCCATTGTCATCAAAGCGGGGACTACCGGATCGGAGATCTACCTTACTTTCAAGACGAGCCTGATCGATTTTACACAGTCGTATATATTGCCTATCGCCATTAAAGACGCAAGTGGACAGACCATCAGCCAGAATTACGGTTCGACCATGTATACCATCATCCCAGGCAATCAGTACTCCGGCTTGTACAAATCCGTCGGACAAAAGAAAATAGGAAATGTCGTCAATACCATCAACGACCTGAAATACCTGTACGACATCTCCGGCTTCTATGTGTCACAAGGAAGCTTTCCGACCTCCAGCAAAGGCCCCTCCGCCCTTGTGCCCAATGCAGTAGTGACCAATTGTGCCGACCAGGCTGTCTATATGTCCATAGGAGAGCAGATGGACCTGATCGTTAACCCGGACAACAGCGTCTCGATTGCCAACGACACCCTCTATGGTTTCGGAAAGCAAACCTATTTGCTGAAATCCGGGGTGTCGACCTATGATCCCGCCAATCACGTGTTTACCCTTAGTTATGGTTTTAAAGATCCCTATTCGGGTGATTCTGCGGTAGTATCAGAAGTAATGACAAGGATACAATAAGTCTTATCTTTCAGTAAACAATTACTATATGCTATTTTCAGGTTGCTACTATTCGTTACGCATAAGGCTTTTGGCCCTTATACTATTGGCCGGCATCGCTCAGACGGCCTTCGCCCAGACGGCCCCTGCACAGACCACTCCCGCCAGGATCTCCTATGGCAATAACAAAGCAGCCGGTCATTACCTGGATACCAGGGGTTTCAGGCTGTACTATGAAATTTACGGCCAGGGATCCCCATTACTGTTCATTCATGGTAACGGCGGGTCGATCAATAATTTTAGCAATAACATACCTTTTTTTGCAAAGTCCTACCGGGTGATCGCCGTGGACAGCAGGGCCCATGGAAGATCCAAAGACCCTTCGGACTCCCTGACTTTTGAAATGATGGCAGATGATTTTAACGCGTTGCTCGATTCGCTGCACCTGGATAGCTGTTATGTGATCGGCTGGAGCGATGGGGGCATCAATGGGCTGCTCCTTGCCATCAGGCACCCGGACAAAGTGAAGAAACTGGCCATCACAGGAGCTAACCTCTGGGCAGATACTACCGGTCTTACCCCTTTCGTCTTCAACCTTATTAAGCAAGGTAATGCCGACCTGAAGAAAAAACCACAGACGCCCGATATTAAAAATCAACTGAAAATATCGGACCTGGACCTGTATCAGCCCAATATCACGCTGGGACAATTACACCAGATCCAATGCCCTACCCTGGTGATCGGAGGAGATCACGACGTCATTCCCGTGCAGCATACCGTATTGATTGCACAGAATATTCCCCGGTCTTACTGTTGGATCATTCCGAACTCCGGGCATTCAACTCCTATCTTTAAAAAAGATCAGTTCAATACACTGATCAAGGAGTTTTTCAAAAAACCTTATCGTAAGATCGAAGGCGGCGACACGTTTCAATAGACAGCTTCTATTGGGCATCCAGGATCTTTTTCAAATCGATCCCTTTTTTCAACACGGGTTGGAAAATATCCCCTTCACTTTTAATCCGGGCCATCGCATTTTGAAGGGTAAAGTCCTTCATCTTTAATCCCTTCTTCACCTCCTCCCAATGCAGGGGCATGGAGACGGTGGCGCCGGGTTTGGGCCGGACGGAGTAAGGGGCTGCCAGGGTGGCTTTGGGCCGGTTCTGCAGATAATCGACATAGATCTTTCCCCTACGCTTATGCGTCATCCGCTCGATGCTGGTAAAGCCCGAAAGTTCATGATGCACACGGGAAGCAACCATCTTCCCGAATAGCTGGCATTGATCATACGTATATTTCGCGCCCATGGGAATATAAATATGAAGACCGGTAGAGCCGGAGGTTTTGCAATAGCCGGTTACCTTCCAATCAGCGAGCACCTGTCGGGTCATCAAGGCAGTTTCGATCACCTGGTTGAAAGTATTTTTTTCTGTAGGGTCGAGGTCGATAATACACCAGTCGGGATTGTCCGGCTTATGGATGGTGCTGTTCCAGGGATTCATCTCTATGACACCCAGGTTGGCCATCCAGAGCAGGCTTGCTTCATCTTCCACGACCAGGAAGTTCTTGTCTTTCCCCTCATTGGTATGGTAGGGAAACTGGGTTATCCAATCCGGCGCCTTATTCGTAACGTCTTTCTGGTAAAAGCTCTTGCCGGTAATGCCATTGGGGTAGCGGTTCAGCGACTGTGGGCGGTCCTTCAGGTAAGGAAGGATATAGGGAGCTACCTGGTAGTAATAGTTTAAAAGGTCGCGCTTCGTAGTCCCCTCCTTTGGCCAGAATACCTTGCTGAGATTCCCGAATTTCAGCTCATGGCCATTGACTTTCCGTACCTGGGTCTCGTCAGAGGGATTGAGAAGGGTTTTCCGGTCGCCAACGACTTCCTCCGTCGGCTTTGCTTTTTCTGCATGTACGTCTTTCGCAGCTTTGTCTTCCCGCATGCCTTCAAAGCTAGGGTGGCGCATGACTCCATCCTGGGTGATCTCGGCGTAACTGACCTCGCAGACCAGCCGGGGCTTCAGCCAGGTGGCGGATGCATGAGGAGGATCGGAGCGGAACCGGGAAGGCTTGTTGACATCGGGCAGGGTGGTAAAAGGCGACTTATCAGTGATCAGAGGTTTGAACCGGACCATCATTTCCTTTTGTAATTTATCGGAGAAGCCGGTGCCGATCTTCCCGGTATATAACAGGTTACCCCTTTCAAAGACACCCACCAGCAAAGAGCTGAAGGCTTTGGGGGAATCGTCGTTCCGTGTGAAGCCGCCGATCACCACTTCATGGCGTTTATTCACTTTTATTTTGAGCCAGTCCCGGCTACGCTCACCCGGGTGATAAGTGCTATCGGCTTTTTTGGCGATGATGCCCTCCAGTCCCATTTTAGCGGCTGCTTTCAAAAAATCCGTGGCGGAGGTCTCAAAGTTCTCGCTCTCCCGGATCGGGCCTTCCTGGGGCAGGATCTGCCGGAGCAGTTCCCGTCGGCGGAAAAGAGGCAATTGCGTCAGGTCGCGGCCATTCAGCCATAGGAGGTCAAAGACATAGTAGACGAGGTCGCCATCGGCCTCGCTGCGCCAGTTTTGTAGGGCCCCGAAGCTGGAAGCCCCGGAGTCTTTCAATACGACGATCTCGCCATCCAGCACCGCCTGGAGGCCCAGCGCCTTTACGGCATCATAAATGGCATAGAATTTTTCGTTGAAGGATTTGTTATTGCGGGAGAGCAATTCCAGTTTCGACTTATTGCATAAGGCAATCGTACGATAGCCGTCCCATTTGATTTCATATAACCAGCCCGGCTCATCGAAAGGCTTGTCGACCAGGGTAGCCAGCATGGGGCTGACTGTTTTGGGAAAAGGGAGCTTTGAGCGTTCCCTCGCTTTCAGGCTTTTTTTTTACGGCAGAACTTGCAGTCTTTACTTTCGCTTTAGGTATTACTTTGTTCTCAGCCTTTCCCTTACTTCCATAAATATGGTCGGGCTTAGCCGTCATCTTTTCCAGGGTCTTCCCCGAGATGGCTGATTTATCCTTTTCCGTAATGTCGGCCTCACTGGCATATTTGTCCCGGTGTTTGATCAGCAGCCAGGAATTGTCCTCCCCTCCCCTGCCCTTGGTATGCACCAGGGCATATTCTCCTTTGAGTTTCTTCCCATGGAGGCTGAATTTCAGCGAGCCGGCCTTGAGTTCCTTTAAGAGGAGCTTTTCCGCCTCCGCCTTATTTTTTACCGGTTCCAGCGGTTCATAGGTTCCATAGTCCCAGACGATCACCGTTCCTGCCCCATAGTTGCCCTTGGGAATGACGCCTTCAAAGTCTTTATAATTATAGGGATGGTCCTCTACCATCATGGCCAGTCTCCGGACGGAGGGGTCCGTAGAAGGTCCCTTGGGCACTGCCCAGCTTTTCAATACATTATCCATTTCCAGGCGGAAGTCATAATGCAGCCGGCTGGCAGCATGTTTCTGGATCACGAAGATTAGCTCCCCGCCCTTACCCTTCCCTCCGGTGGGCTCGGTGGTTTGGCCGAAGGATCGTTTCTTTTTATAGGTTGTTAAAGACATGGGCGGCTATTTCCATAAGAAGATAAAATACCGTGCCAGCGGTTAACCCATTTCCGTACCCTAACCGGGGTTTTACTTTCCATGCCTCAGCATTTTGAAGAATAATTGTAAGCTCCCTATTACAGTACAAAAATACCCTGCAATATAAAATTATATATCAGAACATAAGAGCAAACATCTATTAAAAAAGAGACAAAAGCACCTAAAGAAGCAAGCCTTTTTTCTAATGCCCAACTTACTAAAAACCCATATGCTAAATATAAACACTGAGAGATATGTAGCATTAAACATATATGTTCTAACGAATTCACAATGTTGACCCGTCGTTTCATTTAATTTATCCGACCATACATCAATAGAAAGTCAAACTCTGATTTACTTTATTTGTTAAATCAAGACCTCCGTTATATGAAGAGTGTAAGCAAAAACAAAGACCCCATCAGCAACTCTTATTGTTATACGAATCCGAAATAAGTAATGACCCCGATCCAATAAGCTGAGAAAAATTTAATTTGTACTTATTTTTTCCAGGCAAAAGGCAACAGATTCTATTAGACGCATGATGAGACAGAAAAAAAGCGAAGACTAACTCTATTAGGTAGCCTCCTTTTACAGGCACGACTTAATCACATCCAGTTTAAGCCTTGCTTGAATAGTATGCCCTGTTTCTCTTATAGACTCTTATTAAACCTTGTCTTATGGATTGCAAAAACACCAATTATCTCCTTGTCATCAAAGACAAAATTGATCGTAATTATAACTTCCCGATAAACATTTCTGATCTGGCGAAAGGAGAAGGAGTAAGTGAATCAAAATTGCAACACGAATTCCCCCTTCGATTCGGAATCAATATTCAGAACTATCATTCTGAGACAAGAATTAATAAGGCAAAAGAATTGCTTGGCACTTTCAACTCCATAAAGCGAATAGCCTTTTTAGTTGGTTATAAAAGCAAGGAAAGCTTTAGCCGGGCTTTTAAAAAAATAGCGGGACTAACTCCAAAGCAATACAGGAAACAATTGTAATCGCGCCAAGCTCCATTTTTCAAATACCAGTATACTCTGATTCATATTTGACCTTCTCTGATTTCGAATACAGCTAATTGTTGAAACTTTAAACAAATGCAGAATCGATCAACAACTTTGCAGCTTCGGCTTGTTATCGGGATGTATCTTGCACTCGGTTCAGGCAGAAATCCTACTCCGCCCAAAAGAAAGGTCCATTAAATAAACTCGTGACAGGGAAAGATGATACATCAATAGAATACAAAAGGCTTCGTTAAAAGCAAATCCATATATCACCTGACGGGCTGACAACTATATAAAAATAGATGGCTGGTGACAGAGAACCACTGGTTGACGCTTGTGAGGTTTAACAATCTCTTTACCCACGTATAATTAATTTTTATTGTCCACACTCATCATTATTTATTATTTAACAAAACTTTCAGCCCTTTTGTAACAAAGACTATCATAGGCTTTAAAAACTATCTAAAATAGAAATTATGAAGAGACAATTAGATGAAATAGCTTCATCCCTATTTGTTTTGCTATTTACATATGCAGCACTAAGTAAATTACTGGATTATAATATATTCAAAATACAATTAGGAAAATCTCCGTTCGTAACACAATTTTCAGGCACTCTAGCATGGGCGATACCCTTGCTAGAGCTTTTTGTATCTACAACCTTACTATTTAAACAAACAAGGTTACTTGGACAATATTTATCGCTTTCCCTTATGACAATGTTCTCTGCTTACATATTCGTCATGTTACACTATAGTTATTACATCCCCTGTTCTTGTGGCGGTATTTTATCCAAAATGACGTGGAACCAACACCTAGTATTTAATATCATCTTTGTATTGTTATCCATTATTGCAATTTATAATAGGATCGAGATGAAAAACATAACACTTAACAAAGAAGCATCTGATATAGACTACTCCGTTAAATCAAAATCAGTCCTGAGTTAAATAGGATGATAAAATATATGCGCGTATAAACAGGGAAAGCCGAAAACCTGAATAATAGAGTAGGCAAAATTCATAATTAATTAAACACCATTGTATGAAACGCTTCAAAGTTAGTTTGGCAGTTCTGGCGCTTCTTTTTGCAGTTGCTAGTGCATTTACTTCAAAGACAACAACGCTTTATTATGGAGTTACAAATGGAACAGGTGGAAGGACGGGTTCCTTTACAACAGAACCTGATCCCGCCATACATTGTTTAACCACTAGCAGCAACATTTGTATTGTTAAAAAAGTGGACGGTGGCGCTGAACAGACTGTTGCTCTTAATGGTTTTTATCAGTAAAAAAAGATAGTTGCGAAGAAAACCATTCATTTTCTTCCATCTTTCAAATCTGCAGGAACTACATATATAAATATAAGTAGTTCCTGTTTCTTTCCAGTCTACATTTAAAATCATAAACCCCAAAAACATGAGAAACTCCAATAAAACACTGCTCCCATTCCTGGCCCTGCTATTAGCATTGGGAAGCTCATTTATTACCAAATCCAACATGACATTATACTATGGCGTAACTAATTCCTCTGGCGGAAGAGTCGGACCATTTACTTCCGAAATAGACCCGTCAATTCATTGCTTATATACAAGCTCTCAAATTTGCATAATAGCGCTAAAAGATGGAATTATTCAGAGGAACATTTCCCTAAATGGCTTTTATCAATAGTCTGAAAATATTTTAAAACCCTATTCTGATAACAATTAATCTGATATGAACAACTTTGACCAAAAGAAAACACTTCTTTCCATAGTACTGGTTATGGCAATATCAATTACGGTAGTTATTACATTAGCCTGGATAGCTAACAAGCCGCTAAGGCAAAAAAATGGTTTTTCAAGACTATTTGCCAAGGGGACAATAACACTGTTAAATGTTTCCCCAAATAATGACCAGGCGACAGACATATGCGGTGTTACCAAAGACCTATTATATTTTTCTCTGCCAGATCCTGCAAAAATATTGGTCAGCAACCATATATTGCAAGAGAAAAGGTACTTATTTACAAACGTAAGTCCCAATAGTAAACTAAGCTCAAATTTTAATTATCTGGTATCTTCTTCACATATCAATTTATTCGCTGGGAACGCATCCTCCATTTACATAATAGATCTTCCTTCGCGAAACACTTCCCGATTTAATATTTCAAAATCAACCTTTACACGAGCCATATCCATTTCTTCCAATTCGTTTATCCTGAGAGGTTTTGACAGCTCATTAAAAACACAGGATCAAATATTTATAAAAGTCAATCCTGTAAACGGCTTGAGACAAAAGGAGAACAATATTTCAGAAAAAAAGAATGATGCAGGAATTACCACAGACGGGATCCTCCGATACGACTCATTTTCACATTCTGTAATATATACATATTTTTATCGGAATGAATTCCTGTGCCTCGATACCAATTTAAATCTCCGTTATATCGGAAAAACGATAGACACTTTAAATACCTTCCAGGTGGTTGTCGGCGCTCTCAACTCTCAAGATGGAAAAACCTTTACCAATATTAGTCCTTCAAGGATCGTGAATTGGCAAAACTGTATATCAAACAATCGGCTTTTTGTAAATTCGATGATCCAGGCTGACAATGAGGAACCCAAAACATTTAATACCAATTCAGCCATTGACGTATATAATTTAACAGACGGTCACTATCTTGGCAGTTTCTATATCCCATTGTATAAGGACGAAAGAGTTCGCCAGATACAGATCTATAATGACCTCATAATCGTTTTATATAAAAATTATATCACCACCTATAAAATGAGCCTAAATAACAAGTAGCAAAAATATCATCCATTTTATACACTATCATATCATTCATACATTGATTGTTGAATTCCGAATAATTCTAAAAAATGCCTCTTCCACCTTCGTTTCCTCTGTGGTAAAAGTAAATGCTAATAAAATCACTCTAGATTGTTTATTTGACCATTTAAATATTTTACTCAGGGTATGTTTCCTCAATTAGGAAAAATCTCACTATTTGTCAATAAGGTCTTCCGAAATATTTCAATATCCGATTTCATTCAAAATATCCTTAATGATATTCAAAGATTCCATCAGATGATATTTAGTCGCTTTATCCCTATGCAAAGGTAGCTCGATCTGAATCTGTCTTTGCAATCCCCTCAGTTCGCCGGTTACAATAGCTGGAATATTTAGTTGTGTCCAATATACATTTCGTTGCCGCATAATATTTCTCAAACCCAACAAATATTTAATTTGTAAATTTCTTCTAAATACGTCTATTTTATAATGAGAACCTAACTCTATCCAAATTTGGCGCTGCAGATAATCTAAGAGATCTATAACTTTATACGATTCCTCTCCACTAATAGATTCATATGTGATAAGATTACTAAAACACTTAACTGATAATAATTTATTTAACAAATTAGCCTGAATTCTTCCAAGAACGTCTATCTGATTATCTCCTGTATGACTAAATATCGTCTTATCAAGTAACCATCTAGGCGTATTGAAACATTGTTCACATAAAAATTGTATGGACATTTCTTGGATATGCTTCGGAACAGGTTCGTAGATAGCCCCCTTGTCTAAGATTGTCTCTAAATTCTCATATGTTCCTCCGATATTGTTGGCTACATGCCCCAGATAAATGGAGAATTGCTCAATAAGTACATTGTATAAAGTTATTAGGTCATTGCAATCTGCATTTCCAGTCTTAACCCAATCCATTAAATGAGATTCTATATATTGCAGATTTTTAATACCATAGTAATTAGCTAGAATTGCATCATCCCCTAAATCCTCTGCCTGACATCGTGGATCCTTCTCGTTTATTTCACTACCGTACCAAAACTTCTTATCCTTTTTTAATTTTATTAAGCATATCAGAGAATCTCTCTCTTCTCCCGCTGAGAGTCCATAATATTTATATCCCCATTGGATGGCCCATTTATCATAATCTCCTATCCGGGAAGAAAGCAAATAAAAATCTTTTATACTATCCTCAGGCTGAGCTACATAGTCAAATCTTGCATAATCCATGATTGATGGACATATTCCATTAATTTCTAACCATTTGCGATCTCTTAAGGATTTAACAGGGACACTAGAACTGGATCCAAAATTATGAGGGAAGCCCAAGGCATGTCCGATTTCGTGTGAACAGGTATTTCTTATAAGCAAACCCATCAGTTCTTCTTCTAATTCTACATTTCTTGCCTTGGGGTCGCTAGGTGAAGCTAGAATAAAATATCTGTTTCTTAACAGCTTCATGATATTATGATACCATCTTATGTCGCTTTCAAGTATTTCACCCGAGCGAGGATCTACCACGGTAGAATAACTTGCATCTTGGATATCCGAAGCCATATATACAATATTTGAAAATCTGGCATCGCCTAGCGACCATGTTGAATCCTCTTCTTTCGTGGGAGCCATTCTTCCAAAAATTGCATTCTTAAAACCCGCCTGTTCAAAAGCAGGCTGCCAATCATTTATTCCTTGTATCAGATATTTAACCCATTTTTTGGGGGTAGCAGGATCGATATAAAAAATGATCGGTTTCCGGGGTTCGACAATCTCGCCTTTAAGATATCTATTCAAATCTCCAGGCTTAGGTTCAAGTCTCCATCTGGTTATAGCACTTATTTTTTTAACCCCTTGAGGATCTATATCGAAATCTGTCAGATGCTGTAAATAATATCCCACCCGCGGATCGGCATATCTAATCTGCATAGGAATCCTCGGTAGCAATAAAAATGAAGTGGTTAATCCGAATGAGGACAAAGAACCGGCTGAATTCGCATAAGTCTTTGTAGTATTTAAACATACATTATCAGGAAATGAATGAATATCAATAATGTACGATTTATCGCTATGAAAGCTGGTAATTCCCAAAGCATTTTTAGATATATTATTGACAAAAATAAAATCGTTATCACTATTCAACAATTCAGTCACATCCACTAAACTAATTGAATTCTTTTGTACTGGGTTTATAATATCAAAGGTCCAAAAAATAGGATGGAGGCTAGAGTTTGTCACGGCCCTCCACATCCCTTGATCTGTGCTATCTACTGATCGCTCTCCAAAATTAACACATCTTAAAAGCAGCTTATGCGGCATACCTTTTTCGAATCGTATGACACTTTCATTCACTTTATCACCTGCGTAACCGACTATAGGCATGGGACGAATAACTGATGAACTTGCTTTAGATATTCTTGTAACAACCATAACGTCTCTTCCAAGCAAAGAATCAGATATACCAAAATAAAACCTATCATCCTTTCTTAGGATCTTCAAATAACCCGTATCTGAAATGTAATTCTCCTTAAAAAAAATATTTCTCTCTTCAAAGCCCTTTCTGCACGTATTACTTTCCGCCCTGGCAAACTTTATAAAAAATAAAATAAAAATAAAATAACATTTCATACCTATTAGCTTAAATAAAATAACGAATTATATCTATAGGAATATTAGTTAAATATTACAGATTATCCAAAATTTAAATAGAAAACTAAGGGATAACAAGTAGAATTACAATTGTCAATCTATTTTGAACTAATATCTTGCTGGCTATTGTTCCTTCCACGTATAACAATCACATCTATATCTCTATCCACTTCCTTAAATTGCAGATCGTACTTCTTCAATTGCTCATTTATAGCGTTTATATTTGCCATGTCGCAGTTAAGCTCAATGTCAACATTACCTATATACCCTGTCTCATCCAAAATAGGAGTTTTTATATTCTGCATTGTAGAAGTTATTAAACTAAACGTAAAATTCTCCAGCAGCCTGTTATTGAGTCTATAATAAAAGATGTTTTGCTCTTCTATTGGATCCTTCCCATGCGCAACAATCTTATCCTCATTCGATGTTCTGACAAGGGCCAAACATTTCATTTTTCTTTTCTCCAATGCGCCGGAGATTCCATACTCATCGCCAAAATATTGGTTTAAATTAGTAACCATTAAATCAAATTTCTTATTCCTGTCATACGAAGAATTAACCTCTAATTGATAACAAAATAAGCTCTTTTGACACCAATCAATACGTTCTTCTTCATTTTTAAACTTCTTTATGGCAAATGGTTTCAAATAATCCAGAGAAGTGTCCTTAACCTCCCAAAATATTCGGTTAGGAGAATAAAAGTAATAAAATCTGTTTTTGTCCTTAATTGATTGGCTGCCGTTGGCTAATGCCAATTGATAATGGGATCCTATAGAAAAATTAAACGTAGAAATAGTAAATGAATCCAAATGTGCTACACTAGGCAAACCATTAAGCAAGCATTTTGTCATTAACGAATGATATAACATGTCCCTTTTCTCAATTTTCTCAAGATGCACTTCCTTTCCCTCCAAAATCTTGACTTGCGCTTCGAAATACTCTTTCTCCCAGTCTACTGTTTGATGATTATCCTTTTTTACAGTGAGAGAAATCTTTTCTCCTCTAAGAATATGATTAATATTCTCATAAGTGACATCTTCTGCACCCGTAATTCCTATCACAACCCCTTTGCGATCAATCCATATGTAATGCGGAATGCCAGTATGGTAAAAAAGCTTATGAAGAATTGTATCACCCGTAACCGAAGGAGGCAAGAAATTTCGAAACTGATTCATTCTTTCAAGGAATCCGCTTACCTTTCCAGCACTTTCAAAAGTAACCGGCATGATTTGAATCTTATCTCCGAATTCCTTTTGCAGGGAATCAGTTTTCGGAAACATACTGATACAAGGTTTACACCAGGTTGCCCAAAAATCTAAAATAAGCAACTTGCCATCAAAATCTGAAACCTTCGCACTTTTAACCTTATAATTAATTATAGTAGCTAATTCAACATCCGGGCACTTCTCCCCGACCTTTATCTCCTTCAATTGAGAAAAAGAGTCAATATGATAACTAAGAAAACAAAAAATAAAAAAAACAGAATGAGGTTTGCGTATCATTTTTTATTCATTTAATGGATAATGTTTATCAAAGAAAATCTTACAAAAAAGGATCTTTATCGTGGATTTTGTTGAATTCCACTATTCGTTATTTCATTATTAGGGATTGGCAGAACATACAATGGGCTATTAGGAGCAAGTGAATAATTTTTCCCATCCAATACCCTCACCAACGTCGTACTAAATCGGCTATCATTATTAAGTCTTCTCAGATCAGACCACCTGATACCTCTAAAAATCAGTTCTTTTCTTCGTTCAGCCAGGATAATTGCCAATGCCTTGTCCGGATTACTGGCAACGAAAGGGGAAAACAAACCATCGCGCCATCTATTTTGCAATAAAATGTTTAAATCACTCATTGCTGCATCGGTATTCCCAATTCGCGCCGCGCACTCAGCTCTTGTCAGGTATATCTCATCTATAGCGATCCCTCCATATAAAACAAAAGCTCCTCGATAACTGCCCCGAAAGGTAATTCCAAAAGTTTTAGTCGTAAAGAACATAGTTTTTCTTAAATCCCTAGAGTCAAATGAATTATATAATGTGGAGTCAACAATTAAATTTTGTAGACTAAATAAGATCCTAGAAAATGGACAGGATACAAATAAAATATCTTCATCGTTGAATTGGCTTATTGGATAGCCTGCTGTGCTATCTAAAGTATTGTAATTTATCAGGGTATTATACAATTTAAGGCAAGAGTCAGAATAAGCATAAGCACTATCATATTTGTCCATCATCAAATAAGTCCTGGCAAGGAGTGCAAATGCTGCAGGTTTGGAGGGACGCGTTTTATATAAAGGTGTAGGTGGCAATAAATCTTTTGCCTTATTCAAATCGTCTAGAATTTGACTATAAGTTTCCTGGATGGTACTTCTAACAGACTTTGCATTAACATCCGCTGTCATCCTCAAAGGAATCCCAAGATCCGAATTGGCTGTCTCAGAAATATAGGGTTTGCAAAATTGTTGAGCTAGGCTATAATGATTAAATGCTCTCCAAAATAAGGCAGATCCTTCAATATTATCCCACGATACCATATTGTACTGGTCCTTCGAAATCTTTACCATTCCTTCCAAAACAACATTAGAATAAAATATTTTTTGATATGGAGCAGACCAATCTGTTGTAGTTTCTCCGTCGTAAATATCACTCTCCCAGATATAAGCGTTTCTCTCAGTAGCTGTTGGAATTGCTTGCCATTTCTCATATTGCACATAGTAATTATCTGCACTTACTTCTCCTAAAACAGGCTGATTCGAGTTGAATATAGATGAATTATCCAGTAATGCTTGGAAATCATCTATGGTACTAGGAATAATTAATGATTTATTAGGTTTCGCCTCTAACCAACCTTTCTTACAAAAAACCAAAAAGAAACAAAAAAAAGATAATTCAATCAGAATGAAACTCTGATTGAAACGATTACGGGTTTTATATTTTACTAATTTCATTTAATTAATTTTTTACCTGTTATTTAAGCTAAAGATGAGTTTATAGGAATACACTTAAAAGTTGGTTCGTACACCCATCGCGATACTACGAGAAGCCGGCAACCCGCCTAAATAGTCAGGATCAAGTCCACTCCTATTCGCCCGCCAGATAACCCCAATATTGTTTATGTACGCATAAAGCTGAAGATGCATAAACGGCAACTTTGGACAAGTACTTTTATCAAACTCATAGCTAACATTAATATCCTGGAATCGTATATGATCGGCTTTTTCCACCAAAGTCTTAGAATATGCGTAAAATTGCTCTCTGCTTATATCTGCAATTGCCGGCATTGAGGGAATATTTGTCCTTTTTTCGTCGCCCGGAGTTTGCCATCGTTGACTAAAATCTTTATTACCACCGGACCATCCATAAAATAAACTGTAATAATTGATCGAGCTTCTTCTGAAATAATATCCCAATTTGTAACTGATACTAGCCGATATTGAAATGTGCTTCCACGAAAACGTATTACTGATTCCTCCGAAAAAAACTGGCCTCGAAGGACCATTATATACAATATCTTGAATCTGTGTAGGATTTACTAAAGACGAATAATCAGTGCTCAATCCTTTATTAATATAACCCCTTGGAACACCCGTGTTAGGATCAAGCCCCCCCCATTGATAGCTGTAAATTCCAAAAACAGGTTTGCCCTCGATTGGTGTGATTAGGCTATATGAACCATCGCCATAATAAACTAGTTTAGAAGGATCATTCTTAACTGTGTATCGGGTTACCTTATCAGTTGCATAGCTAAAAATAAAATTTGTGTACCATTTGAATCTTTTATCTATGTTCCTTGACGTCAATTGAATATCGACACCTTGCCCCCTCATATTAGAATAATTTCCTCGAATAGAATTTGTCAATGTCAGGGGATTAACAAACCCGATGCTAGGTGCTAATGTTGCATCGCCCATTAAGTCGATGCCCTTCTTACTAAAATACTCTATGCTTCCTGAAATAATTTTATTCGCTGTTTCAAAATCCATCCCAATGTTTACTATACTCGTCTTTTCCCACCTCAACTTTGGATTCGGAGGATTATCGATTTGGGCATATGGAGCCCCTGTATAGAGAGCCCCGGATATATATTCTCCCGTAGTAAATGCTGTGACAGTATTGTCCAGGTTACCATTAAATCCATAAGTGGCCCTCAATCGAAAATATGTCAGCAATTTCGAATGATAAAACTTTTCTTTATCCAGATCCCATTTAATTCCCGTCGACCATAATGGAACCGATCGTTGATTAGTACTTACTCCGAACAGATTTGATTGGTCTATCCGCCCACTTAAAGAAATAGTATAGCGATCATTGTAGGTATACGCCACATTTGAGAAATAAGACCTAAACCTATTTAAAGTGCCACTAACGCTAATACTTGAAGAAATAGGAGAATAATTCCCTGTGGGATAAAGAGAGAAATAACTAATCAGGTCAACAAGTTTAAATGTCCCAGTGTTATCATTATATCCGAACAGAGTATTGCTGTTATTAAGAACGGCCACTTCTCGAGCTTCAAAACCTGCGATAGCTCTTATATCATGTTTTCTCCAGGTTTTTGAATAATTCAATTGAGTTCTGAAATTTTTAGAAGTCAAATCACTGTAAGATTGAGTCAAAACCCCTCCTATAGGCACATTATAGCCAGTCACTATACCATTTAAAACATTTGAATACTGGTTTATAACATTGCGTGCATAATAACTCTTATCGGAAGCCAACGTGCTACCTTGCATTGAACTCATTTCATATTGGTATTTGACATCAGCGCTCAATCCTTTAAAAAATGTATATTTAATGCTGGCTACGCTTCTAATATCGTTATTTTTAGCAGTGCTGGTGTTGTATCCTCCTCTTAACTCTTGCAATGGATAGAATTGCCAGTTCAAAAAGCCATTAGCCGTAGCAGATTCAACAAAATCAGTTCGGTAATCTTTAAGAATGGGCAGCGGATTTCGCGCAGCATCAGCTAATTTTGCATAAGGATAAATACTTCTTCCATTTGGTCCGCCGGTAAATATTTGAGACAATGTGTTATCATTATCAGTTTGGTTTTGAATATAGTTTATCCCTACAGTAACTTCAAGATTATCTATTGGAAAAAATGTATTAAATGAATTTAATGTTATGCGCTTATATTTTCCAGAAACCTGAGGTAAAGAGTTTCTGTCATATCCCGCAGAAAATAAATAAATATCTTTTTTACTCCCGCCATTCACATTAATAGCATATTGCTGGTTCACTGGACTGTGATAGAAGAATTTAGAAAGATCATATCTTACATCATATTTACTGAGGGTATTTATTTGACTATTTGCCTCATCCGTCGTTATTAAACCATTTCTCTGATTGTTTAATATTTCAACGACCGGTGAAATGGGAGGAGAAGTCAAATCATTTAAATCTCCATCATAAAAGCCCTGGCCAAATAAAGTCCTTTCGACTCCAATAAAATCAGAAGACTTCAAAAAATTGGGATTATAAAAAACATCTGACTTTTTGGCAACTGTTACGTTGGAGTTTAAGCTTATGCGAAGCGGTTGATTGAGGTGCCCCTTTTTAGTAGTGATGACTATTACACCGTTTCCTGCTCTAACACCCCATATAGAAGCTGCTGCTGCATCCTTTAAAACGGTGACATTTTCTATATCATTAGGATTGATATTATTAATATCACCGTCATAAGGGAAATTATCCAAAATAATCAATGGTTGACTATTCGCAAAAATAGTACTGCGACCCCTAACTCCAATCTCCTTATTGCCTTGTGCAGTAACATTAAAAACGAGACCACTGGTTATTCCCTCTAATCTGCTAATTACGTCTGTAGATACACGCGCGTCAAAAAGCTGTTTATAAGGTTGGGCGAATGAACCGGTTGCCCTTTCTTTTGGTATAATTTGGTAGCCGCTAGAATATTCGACGGTTACTCCACCCAATGTGGCAATTTTAGTTTTCAAATTTATTTCCAAATCCATTTTGCCTTCCACTTTTATTTCAAACGCTTGCATATTCACGCTGGTAAAAACCAATACTGCATTTTTATCTATTGTCTTCAGTGAGAATTCTCCATTATCATCCGTTACTGTGCTAATTTTTGTTCCTTTCACAGTCACAGTAACTCCAGCAGCAGGTTTATTACTCTCATCAACCACCCGCCCATGAATGTCAATAAAGGCCCGTGGAAACAGCTCACCATTTACTCTTGTCTTATCATCCTTTTTCTTAACCACTATCGTTTTATTCACAATCAGATAACTAAAAGGCTGATCTCTAAAACATAAATCCAGCACTTCTTCTACCGACGCATTCCTGACTTCAATATTTATTTTTTTTATCTGCTGCTCCCATTGGTCGTTAAAGACATATGCGTAACCAGTCTGTTTTCGGATCTCTTGCAATATGGTTTTTAGGGGAGCATTTTTTTCGGAAAGGGTAATCCTTTCCTGGGAATGCACCTTTGCGCTAACATGTAGGCAAGTCATTATTAACAATACGCTGGTTAATTTCATAACCAATAGAGTTTTGGTGAACCTTCGCGCCTGAAAAAAAGGTTGGCGAAGCGCCTTAATTTTCATAATTTCATGTCGTTTGGGGTGAATAAAGCATCAGCAGTTGTCGAACAATTGTTAAGCATTGCCTCAGATCCTGCCGGCAGTGTTCCAACCACTTCCGGCTTTTTCTTTTAGCAATTATTTTCAATAACCTTTTTATAATAAATAAGGGACTGAATATGCAGTCCCTTAATGTTTAATGGTCAATGTATCGATTAGTAATAACCATTTGAAATTCACATGAGAGACTATTTTATGGCAAGGTTTATTCGATCGTTAAGGGACCTTTCAAGCTTTTGGAACTATTAAACTAACAAGCAAGGCTTAAGGTAACACCACTATTTTTTTTCCTTCAATTCTAAAATGGAATCCGCTCAATTCAAGAATATTCAGCACATTGGAGACATTATTATTTCGGCTTACAATCCCTGATATGCTATAGCTACTGAGTTTCCCCTCATATTTTATTTCTACATTGTACCACCTGGCTATCTGTCTCATCACGACCTCTATCCCCGTCTCATTGAACTTAAATAATTCATTTTTCCAGGCAATGGCTTCCTCTGTATCAGCGTCTTTAATAATTTTAATTTGATCGCCAGCACCGCTACCGTTATTGGCATTAACACCCAGTTGCGCCTGCTGCCCCGGCTTCAACAAAGAATGTTCCTTCCCCTTTGCCACCCTCACCGATCCTTCCAGCAGGGTCGCCTTAATCAGTTCTTCATCCGCATAAGCATTGACGTTAAATTGTGTCCCCAGCACTTCCACTCTGATATCATTTATCTTAACATTAAAAGGCTTATCGGCATTTTTGGCAATTTCAAAGTAAGCTTCACCCGTCAGCACCACTTCCCGATCCTTCCCTGAGAAAGAGGTGGGAAATCGTAAAGAGGAAGCGGCATTCAACCATACTTTACTTCCGTCAGGCAGCAGGACCTGGTATTGCCCCCCCCTTGGTGTTGTAATGGTATTGTACAAAACTTCCGGTTTTTCACGGATAATATTGTTGCGGGTTACATTATATGCTAACTGTCCGGAATCCAGTTTCAACACTTTGGTATTTCCTTGTTGCGTAAGCGTCCCGTTTTGTGCATTATCAAGAACGATCTTGCTCCCATCACCTAAAGTCAGCACAGCTTTATTGCCACCGGGTGGCACATCATTTTTATAGGCAGCAATAGGGATAGCTTTTGGACCTTGGTTCTTCGAATGGTGGGTATACCAAATGGCAGCACTGGTTAGAATAACAAGGAGGAAACTGGCAGCAGCTACAAGGGGACGCCAGGGAAAGCTCCTGAGCTTAATCACTTTATTGTCCTGGGATAAATCAGGCTCTACAAAGGGCAGATCCGGTTCTAACAATTTTATCCTACCCGCTTCTTTTTCAGACTCTGCTTCATCATATAAAGTCAGACTGGCTACCAGGTTCTCAGGATTCGTCATTTCCAGAAAACTGTCCTCATTTTCAGGAGACTGGTCCCTCCATTCCTGTAATTCAACCTGATCTGTTACTGCAAGGGTTCCCAGCAGGTATTTAACAACCAGGTCGCCGATTCTTTTATCTTGCATAGGTTATTAGTTGTTATAGTCAATTTGCACGGCCTGTCTATATATACCACACCAAAATGTTCATTTAGGATGGAAAAAATCAGGAAAAAATAAAAGAAAAATCACACAGGGGTAACATTAAGGAAATATAGATTATGTAATTAGAAGAGGGAATAATCTTAAAAGATCGGCTATTTAATACAACGTGAGATAGGAACTAAGCACAATAGGCAGATAGCAATCATATGCTTCTCGGAGAGATATTCTTTTAAAAGATCGAGTGCATATTTACGTTGGCTTTTTACAGTCGCAAGGGAGATATTCAACAGCTTGCCAACTTCTTCGTACTTCAGACCTTCCAGATAAATCATTTGTACAATCCTTCCACTCTTTGGAGGAAGTCTTTCAAGAGCTTTGTATAAAGCCTGTATGACCTGGCCTTCAATCGGTTTATTTTCCAGCTTTCGATCGTTTTCGAGGTCCAACAAAAGCTCTTTTTGTTGTTTGCTTTGTTGCCTGAGATATCTTAAATAATTCAAGCAGGTATTCCTCACCGTTATATAAAGAAAAGCCTTCATATTAGGCAGGTTATCAAAATCCTTGTTTTTCGTAAAAAGTTTCCTAAACGTGTCAATCGTCAGATCCTTGGCCTCTTCTTTATCCAGAATGAGCTTTACCGCAAATACATAGATCCGGCTATAATACTCATTGTACACCGCCGTAAAAGCCCTTTGATCTCCTCGCAGGAAATCAGCTATAAAATCATCAGTTTCCAGATAATCGGGCATGAATACAGGTTTAGAGCTACTAATCAAATGAGGTTAAATCAATGGACTTTTGGAAACGAATAGCGATGAAGAGAATAAAGTTTAATGCGAAGAGAAATAGCAGGTTTTACTGGCTTTAAAGGAAGTCCTATAAATTTAAGGTATTTTATGCATACTAAAAAATACTTATAAATAGAACGTTCCCCCGATATAAGGTGAATATCCGCATAAAGAAGATAAAATCCTATTTTCCGGCAACTTTATTTTGCTCGGGTATAAGCCTAAAGATAATGACCCGGCGTCAATCCGCATAAACGCATGACGCCGGCTCAATCCACAATGAACGGAAGATGCACATTGGCGTAAGTCGGTTTCTGCAGGTGGGTTCTCAGCTTTCTGAAAGATTCAGTAGGCCCCTTCGCCGCAAACAGATTGATCAGCCAGGCCGGGATATTACCACCGGGATCTACCTGTAAAGTATATTCAACTTTGATTTTATGGGGCCCTGCCGGAGTAATGACCCATTTTCCTTCGGACTGGGTGATCCGGACAACATCATTTTTCACGGGGACATAGTCGGGTACGGTGGGCCCATAGACCGTGACCACCTTACTGTGCGGATCCTGCACCACGATCAGATGCGCGATAAAATCCCGGTTGCTGGCCGGCCAGGGAATATTTACTTCCGAATAATAATACAATTCCGATGGAGAAACCTGCTTCAGCAGAACGGAGGATTTCGTGCTGTAGACCCATTGATCCCCCGTATTGACATCCAGGATGACGGCGACCAGCTGCGAAAGAGAAGCCACCAGCTCACATTCTACTTTGACGGCTTTAAACTTGGAATCCGGTAAAGACCGCAGGAATATGGCGATCCCATCCCTGTCGGACTTTAATTTCCAATTTTCCTGCCCATGTACTGGCGCCTGGCCCAATAAGCCGGATAGGACAACGGTGAAAAGAAAAAAAATCTTACTACTCATATTACAATAAATCCTTACTTGATCAGTCTGAATCGATCTATCTGCCCTAAAAATGCCATCCTAATTCCCCTACAACTCAAATACAGGGAGGATAGTTCTCGCCAGACACGACTTTTTTTGGTTTTATTGTAATTTTCTGACCCCGGGCGGGTCTCACCTGGACCTGGATTATTCATGAGATAATCCCTGGAAGCGTAGTTTATGAAGGATCAATCATTTAAATAATTATCGTAGAACTCATAGTTCTCTTTCGTGACAATATCGATCGGCATAAAAGAGATGTTTTTGAAAGTGGTCCCCAGCACGAAATGCTGATATAGCCTCATGATGCCTTTATAACCCTGTTCGGCAGGTTTATGGCAAATTAAAATATCGATAATATCCTTTTTAAGGTATTCAATATTTTCTTCCAGGAAATCGAACCCAATTAAAAGGATGTTTTTCTTTTCCGCATTCTCTAGATAACGGGCCACTGTGGACACCCTTGAATTGGTAACGAAAATGGCCTTTATCCCGGGGTGTTTATCAAAATATCCGGACAACGCTCTCTCTACAGGCAAGTGATCCGTTTGCGTAATATCCAGTTTTGATAGCTCGTGGTATAAATTATGATATTTAAAATAGGCTCTGAAACCTTCTTCGATCTGCATCAGGTAATTATGATCATCCACTTCCTTGGCGATATTGATCACCAGGATCTCGCTCTTGCCGTGAAGGGCAAAATTCATTAGCTGGGCGGATAAATAGCCGCTCCGGAAGAGATGGGGCCCGATATAGCATAGCCCTTCCTGGTTCGGGATATTGGAATCGATCAATACATAAGGGATATTCCGTTCCCGGCAGGCCGTGGTAAATTGTATGGCTTCATTAATAAAGGATGGCGCCAGTAAAATACCGGCAGGGGCATTCTTTAAGATCAGCTTGCTCTGTACCTCAAATGATTTCCTGTCATTGATATCAAAAAAATACAGATCGATTTTTATTCCATATTCACTAATAGCAGCTTCCGCCCGCTTGATTCCGTTAAGGGGAGCCCGCCAGAAATCCGTTTCCGCCGAAACTTTAGGAATGAGCACGGCAAAATTGAACACCTCCCTGGAAGCAAGCCGGCTGGCAAGGATATTAGGCTGATAATTCAGTTCTTTTATAATGTCGTTGATCTTCTTCTGCGTGGAAGGTGAAACGCCCGTCCTGTTATGGAGTACCCGGTCAACGGTAGCAATGGAAACATTGGCCCTTCTTGCAATTTCTTTTACACCGTGATATTCAGTTTTGTTCTTTTTACCTTCTTTCATAATTAATAAGGGGGCTGAAACGACAGGGAAGGGTACGTTAACGGAAATCTGTCAAAATCAACATTCGTAGTTGCGTAAAAAATGCCAAAAATAATGCATTTTAAGATAAATTCTGGCTAACCCCCCCAAAAATAAAGCCACCCATGCCGTCAAATGCGTAAGAAAGTTTGCTTTTTGTATAAAAAATATAAAAAAGCCCACTGTACCAGCAAGGCGCAGATCCCCAGGACCAACTGATCATAAGGCGTACCCGCCAATTGCCCCAGCCACTTAAAAAACCCGTTGGTGGTATAGGTCCAGTTAATGAAACGATGGGAGATATAAATAAGGATGGAATTCATGCCGATCACCCGAAAGAAAAAGGCCCATTTCCGATAGCCCCGCACATCGATAACATAATAAAAGAGAGAGAGCAGCAGCAGGCTTATCCCCCCTGTGAGCAAAACAAAACTGCTGGACCAGAGGTTTTTATTAAAGGGAAAATCCAGGTTCCAAACCAGGGCCAGGGCAATGGAAATAATACCGGCAACGGCCAGGCACTTCGCATTACCGGTTGGCGTAAACCGGCCACTCTTCAAAAGCCGGCCGGCAAAGATCCCCAGCAATACATTGCCTATTCCCGGGATCGTACAGACCAATCCTACCGTATCATGGATACCCCGGGCAAGCTTACCCGGAAGGACACTGCGATCGACATAAGACGCAAAATTACCGGGTTCCGAAAGATCGCCGGGTAAATACCCGGGAGCCGAAGTGAACTTTAATAATAACCAATACCCTACCAGCAACGACCCGAACCAAACCCACTGCATGGTTTTATTGGCATATAAATAAATGATATTGGCGAATACATAAGTAGCCCCTATTTTCCCCAACACGCTGGGAAATCGTATATCCGAAATCGGGCGCAATTCAAGCCCATTATTATAAACGAGCCCCAACAGGATCAGGATAACCCCCCTTTTGATCACCTTCAGCAATAACTCCCGCTTGCTGCTCCCCTTTTCCAACTCCCTGCCGATCGAATAAGGAGTGGATACACCCGCCATAAACATAAAAAGGGGAAATATCAGGTCCCAGAAAGCAAAGCCATTCCAGATCGGATGCTCAAACTGATCGGAAAAAGCGACCCAGAAAGGAATGTGCGTTCCCTTGGCAAACGCCCCGATAGTCTCTCCCAGCCCCATGATCCATAACATATCAAAACCACGCAAGGCATCCAGCGAATAGAGTCGCTGGGGCCTGGCAGGTGGCAAAATTTCCGTATTCATTCCTGTATGTTAAAATGAGTGAATATTGTTTTAAAGTCTTCTGATTTTGATACTCCTGAAATATACGATATCGCCATCATGATCTGTAAGCATGATATGTCCCTCCGGCAGCTCTCCGTACTTATCATATTCCTTAAATTTCGTAGCCCCCATGCGATCCCGGAAATCGGGACTGCCCCTTTCACAGCTTACCACTTTTACGCCATTCAGCCAGTGCTCGATATGACGGCCCTTAACGATTATCTTCCCGGAATTCCACTTCCCCACAGGCAGCAGTGTCTTATTTTCAGGAGCATAGGCCAGGTAGAGTGATGCCGTGGACCCTTTATCATTGGCATGATCCTTCACCTCGGGATGATTATAGTCATCGATGATCTGATACTCGGGACCATTCCAATCCATCTTTCCCGTATTATTATTTTTAATTTCCCCGACCAGGTATTTTATTCCGCTATTGGCAGAGTAGGTCAGTTTGAAATCGAATACCAGCTCGAAGTCGCCATAGGTTTCCTTTGTAATGATATCCTGCCCCTTTTTATGCTCTTTTACGGCCAGGGTCCCATCCTCTATGGCCCATCCCTGTGAAGGAGAACCATCCTTATTTACGCTTATCCATTTATCAATATTCTTTCCGTCGAACAGGACTTCCCAACCTGCCGGCGGCCTGCCTTTCACTGCCCGCAGATCCTGTGCACTATAAAGCAGGCAGATAAATAACAATATCCGGACCTTTCTACTATCAGCGATCTTGCCAAAATTCATACTTATAGATTTTAAAACGAATATTCAAATATCGTTGTTCCTGACACTTAATAACCCGGATTTTGATCCAATACGGCATCTTTATTCAATTGTATCTCCAATTCCGGGATCGGCAGCAGCAGTTGATTAGCCGTGAGGCCCGTTATTTTCTGTCCCCGGCCGACAACCCTTGAAAGCAATGTTCCTGTGCGCATCAGGGTCATGCGGCGGTTTTCCTCTGCCACTAACTCTCTTACCCTTTCATCGAGAATAAAATCCATGGTCACGTCGGTCGCCGTGATCGGAGCGGCATTGGCCCTTGCCCGTAAGATATTGAGCGTGGTAGCCGCCCCAGCGAGGTTCGATTGTTTCAATTGCGCTTCTGCCTTTAATAAATACGTCTCTCCCAGCCGCATAAGGATGATATCCTTGATCATATAGCTGGGTCCCCGGGCAAGGTGATTGTACTGAGCCCACTTCATAGTGATGGGAACAATCGCCCTGTTCGTATCGATGCCCGGGCCCGGTACCACGGCTTGCCCGTATAGAGGAAAGGAAGGATTGTTGTAATACCAGACCCTCCGGATATTGTATTGCGAATTGCGCATATCGTTATTTCCATAAAGGTCATGCAATACCCAATCCGTCAATGCCATTCGGCTGATGCCCCTTCCACCCAGCGAATCGCAGAGGAGCATGCCCGCCTGACGGTAGTACCTGCTTCCCCAAACTCTCAACTGCTGCGGATCGCCAAAAATAAAACCCGGAAAATTGGCGGATGATACGACCCCCACCCCCCCGACCACCGTGGTGGGATCCTCCATTTCATAGACCCAGATGGCTTCCCGGTTGCCCTGGCTCCTTCGTTCATTGCCATAAATGAACATATCGGAAAAGGCATCCCCGGGCTGCGTAGCCCTGATCCCATAACGGGCCGTCGTCAGGCTGAAATCGCCGCTATTGATGACGGCATCGCATTCGGCCTCCGCCAGCGCATCGTTGCCACCCATTCTTAAATAGACCTCGGCCAGTAATTGGGAAGCCATTGATCTATTGGCACGGGCATACATTTTTCCACCAGAATTCGATTTAACACCCTCGATAGGAGGTAGACCGGTTTTGGCAAAGGTCAGATCGGCAACGATCAGCTTATTGACATCTGCCAGGGGAGCCCGGACGAAATCTGTTTTGGGTCCGATGGACGGCGCCGTAATAAGGGGTACCTTCCCAAAAACCGTAGCCAGGGTATTATAGGCCACCGCCCTGTAAAAACAGGCTTCGCCCTTGATATTGTCCTTATTCTGCTGGCCCATCACCAATTTCGGGTCCCCTATATTAGCAATGATGACATTACAGTTGTTAATGATATTATAAGCCCATTTCCAGGCAAAGAGGGCTGCAGGATCCGTTGAAGTCAAATTTTCATAATTGGTATAAGGAATGGCAAAAGGGTCCAGATCGGCGATTTCCTTATTATACGCCACATCAGTGCCCATCTGCCAGACACACAACCATCCTTCCGAATCATAAGGGTCTCCTACTATCGTATGCCAGAGCGCATACTGGCTTTGTACGCCGACGACAGCCGCATCGAATGCCAGGGAATCGACCAATACCGCCGGGGTGAAAATGGAATAGACTTTTTCATCGAGGAAGCTCTTTTTACAAGCCGATAGCGCTACCAACAAAACAGCGGCTATGCGTATGATATGTTTTTTCATTATGCTGATTATTTAATATTAACGAAGTGTGATGCTGGCGCCAAGGATGAAGGAACGGACCAATGGATAATTATTGGCGGAAGTAATATCATAATTAACCTCCGGATCCCATCCTACCCACTTGGTGAACGTCACCAGGTTCCTTCCGCTCAGATAGAACGTCAGCCCCCCTATTTTCAATTTCTCCAGCAGATCCCTTGGCGCCGTATAACTAAGGGTCACGTCCTTAATGCGCACGTAACTTGCATTCGTCGGATAGCCATACAGTATATAGTTGTTATACGTTAACCCTGGCCGGGTATTGCTGTGATTGGAAGGTGTCCAGTAGCCAAGATCGCCAGGTAAGTTCTGCCTTCCGCCATAATCCCTGAAATTCATCCAGGGATTGTCCTTCGTAACACCCTGGACAGTCTGGATAAATACATTCAGATGGAAGTTTTTGTAATGAAAGGTATTCGTAATACCCCCGGTCCATTTGGGCGTGGTCTGACCGATGACGGTCCTGTCATCCGAGGTGATCGTTTGACTGCCGTTCAGATCGGCAAATTTCAGATCGCCGGGATGGGCGACGGGGTCCTGGTGGGAAGGATCTTCACCGACCTGCCAGACACCTTGTAATTTATAGTCGTAAATAACATTGATCGGCTTGCCAATGAACCACCTGTTTCCGACATCGCTTTTCTTATCTCCGTACAGGTCGATGATCTTATTCCTATTGGTCGAAAAGTTCAGAGAAGTCTCCCACCTGAAATCGCTGCCCTTTATATTCTGCGTTCTCAGGGACAACTCGATCCCCTGATTCGATACCTTCCCTAAATTATCCAATACATTGGAATAGCCCGTAACGGTGGGAACGGACCGGTACAGCAGCAGGTTTTTTGTTTTAGTGCTGTAAGCTTCGATCGTACCGCTGATCCGACTATTAAAGATCGCGAAATCGATGCCCACATTGCTGCCATAGGTGCTTTCCCATTTTAAATTCTCATTGCCTAAGACATTCGCTATCACGCCCACCGTGCTCAACCCGTTATAAGGCAGCACCACCGTAGAAGAAGTGGAAGTCGTGGCATTGGCGCTGATCGCCTGGTTGCCGGATAAGCCATAAGAGGCACGCAATTTTAAGTTATTGAAAAGATGCCTCTTTTTCATGAAAGCTTCGTTCGCAATATTCCAGCCCAGGGCAACGGAAGGGAACAAACCATATTTATTCGTATTGGCGCCAAAAGCAGAATACCCGTCCCTTCTTGCCGTAGCGGTGAACAGATACCGGCTGTCATAAGAATAATTGATACGAAGCATTTGGGACAGCAGATCGGTTTTGTAAGCAAAGGAATTGCCCGATGCGCTGGCAGCGGAGGAAAGGCTGTTAAAGGATAGAACGTCATTGATAAACCCGGAAGCCGTCGTGCCGGAGGAGAAGAAAGTGTTTTCCTGTGCGCTGTACAGTCCTGTTAGATCCAGGCGGCTTTTGTTCCAGGTCTTTTCGTAGGTCAGGATATTTTCGATCAGCCAGTTCTTAGTCTCGGAATTATTCACCTGCGCCGTACCTACCAGGTTGTTAGCCGGCCGGCCGACATAACTTTGAAAGGAGGTCGGCACATACCCATAAGCGGCATTGACCCGGTATTTCAATCCTTTTACAAATCCAGGCCTCAATTCGGCATAAGCGCTGGCATTGATATTTTTACTCCTTTCATTCCGGGTGGTGGTAAGGCCCAGCATCGGATTCAACAAGGTCGTCTCCGGGTACATGGGATAAATAGCATACGACCCATCGGCATTGGTAAAAGTTCCGTAAGGGCTGATGGTAGAGGCATCCGCCAGGCTGGCCCTTCCCCCGTCGGAATTATTGGCCGTCAGGAAGAGGTTTACCCCGGCCGTTAAGTAGTCGGTGATGGTAGCATCGATATTGGAACGTATACTGGCCCGGTTGTACTGGTAACCCTTGATAACGCCTTTCTCTTTCAGATAATCCCCGGCAACATAATACTTCACGTCCTTATTGCCGCCGGAAAAACTGAGCGTATGGTCTTGAATAAACCCCTGCTGTGAGATCTTATCCAGCCAGTTCGTGGATTTCCCGGCCGCATAGTTCGCCTGTTCGGAGGCATTGGGCAGGACCGATGGATCGGTGGAACCGGCTTCCGCTTTCCAGTCGGCATATTTTTGTACATACTGGGCGGCGCTCATCGGCTTCATGGTATGCGCAAAATCTTCAAAGCCGCCATATACATTATAAGAGATGGCCGCTTTCCCCGGTTTCCCCCGTTTGGTGGTAACCAATATGATCCCATTCGACCCCCTGGTTCCATAAATAGCCACAGCGCTGACATCCTTCAGGATCTCGATCGAGGCAATATCCGCCGAATTGATATCATTTAGTGAACCTCCGTTGAAAGGAATACCATCCACGACGACTAAGGGATTGGTAGAGGCGCTAATGGAATTGACGCCCCGGATCGTGGCAGTAGGCACATCGCCAGGCACAGACGAGCTCTGTGTAATGTTCACCCCCGCAACCGTACCCTCGATTGCCTGGAGAACGTTGGTGACCGGCAACTCTGTCAGGCGTTCCCTGGGAACGGAAGCAACCGACCCCGTGATATCCGAGCGTTTCTCCCGGCCATAACCGACCACGACCACATCGCTAAGCTCTTTATTAACGGCAATCAGCTTAACCTGGAGCGGTGCATTGAAATCCGCTTTTACTTCCTGGGCCTTATAACCGATACTGGATATTTCCAACACGGCCTTATCGGGTACATTAATCTTAAATACGCCCCTGGAATCCGTAAAGACCCCTTTTGCTGTGCCCTTCACCCGGATACTGACACCATTGATTCCTTCATTGCTGGAACTGTCCGATATCGTACCGGTCACGGGTTTGTTCTGGGACATCCCTGTCAGGGCCGTAAGGGATAAGAGCAGAAAAAAAACAGTTTTCGCGATAAGCTTTTCATAGATGGGTAAATATCTTTTCGATCGGGGAGTCTGTTGTTTTTTCATGCATTTCGATTATAAAGTGAACAATTTATAGTTGCCAGGGAACTTCTGAATAAAGCTTCGCCAAAGCCGGGTATTCCGGCTCCCGGGAGTCAGTCCGGGTGGGCGCAAAGCAGTCTCTTTACCGCTATGTCGCCGTATTTACGATATCTGTATTTCTTTAAGGATGTAGCTAGTTATCTCACGGAGATGCTAGTTATTTTGGTTTATCTGATTCAATGAATGGCCAGGCAAGCAATCTTCAGCGTCTATAATCGCGCCCTTTTCAATCGACTGTCTTTACTAATTTGGGCTTGGAAAGATGAAGGTTTGAGGTTTTACGGGTACGTACACGTAATCAAATATAATTATTCTACTTTAACATTTCAAATTTATTTGAAGCTTATTTTGAAAAATTATTTCGGACCGATTTTCGAAATAAGATCGCCTGCTTTTATTCGATAGCTAGGGCCGTGTCGCCCTTTTCAATGCCTGCGTCAGCGTATAATATTTTGCCAGCATGCCGGCAATTTCCCACTCCGGCATAGCGCCCTTTTGGAGATAGCCGATGTAATTTTTAACTACCAGGGCAAACTGCTGCTCATGCCCTATATAATATCTTTCAGGAACGATAAGTTCCCACCCTGCCCCGCTTTTCCGGGCATCGATCCCCGGATATTTGTTGCGGATAAGACCCAGCCCGTTTGCAACGGCCTCATCCAATCCCTTTGCCACAGGCGTAATATAAAGTACGGGCTTGTAGTGCTCTTCCTTACCCTGCCGGATGACGAGATTGGCTTTAGTGCCTTGCAGGTTCGAATAATAAGTATCGCCGGCCCCTTCAGGCGCCCTGTATTTCCAGATCACGGACACCCGGACATGAACACCCTTGATCGTGTAATTCATTTCTCCGTTGGCATACACGCTCAACAAACTGTCCTTTACGTCATTCTTCAGAAAATCAGGATAGCTTTTCTCATTAGTGACCTGGGTGAACTCAGAAGGCGTCAGGACCGTGGCCCAATGCCTGGCAGTCAGCATCCGGATATCCTTTTCATAATCCAGGATCGTTTCGGGAAAACATCCCCACTGGATCAGGTCCACCAGGTGGGTGGCTACATCTGTAATACCTTCGCCCTGCTGCCGTACATCAAAATACCAGGCCGGGCGAACAAGGGGCGATCCGGATACCTCCTTATAGAAATAATGGACGCTTTCGACCGTAATAGCCGGTTCCTCCAGGGTGCCTTTTTTCAGTTCTCCAAAAACGGAAGGCAACCGGGAAAATTCCTTCTGCAAGTTATTGGTGATCTCATAGCGCTCCGTCATGATATCATATAACAATACTTTATTTTTTCGGGCGTCTGCAAAAGCCGCCCGCAATTGATCGAATCCATCCGTGGTGATGACCATCGGCTTATCCGCCAATACATTCACCCCCCCCTCTACCGATCGTTTGATATAATCCGTCTTGTCCTGGTTTTTACCGGCGATCACCACTACGTTGCCCGGTTTTTCCTTCAGCATCTTTTCCACGTAACCGGGCCCGGCATAGACTTTCTCCTTCCAGCCGGTAGGATCGTCCGCACGGGTATTGTACCGGTCGATTAAAGCGAGATAAGCTTTTAGCTCCGGGCCTTCCGGGGCAAATACATGTACGGTGGAGTCGATCTGGCTGTACCTGTATTTTTGTAACAAGGCAGCATGAAAATGGCCCGGCGCCAGGATCATTAAATGAAGGGTGCTCAAATCTTTCATTTTATAGGATTTACTGGTTGTACAGGCCTGGCTGAATAGCATCATAAAGAACAGGTAAGACCAGGCGGCCCTTTTTACCGGAGTAACCTTGTATGGATCGGAATTATACATCATTAAACCGTTATAGTCTCTCTGAACTGTTTTTATCAAGATACAAAGTGGCGTTAGCATGTTGTCTAAGCGCGGTGGAAGGATAAGCTTCCTTTATTCCGCTATGGAGGGTATTGTAAACGGCCTCCGCTTTATTAATACCCGGCACGATGCAATAAACGGCGCCTGCTCGCAGCAAGGCAGGAATGGTCAGCGTTAACGCAGAAACCGGGACGTCCTCTATCCGCGCAAAGCAGCCGTCGTTTACCTGCTGCTGCCGCGAGGCATCGGCCAGGCTGACCACTTTTACCATCTGGGGGTCGTTAAAGTCCGCCACATGCGGATCATTGAATGCGAGATGCCCGTTCTCCCCGATGCCCATACATACGATATCCGTCGGGTATGAGTCGAGCAGATCCGTATAGTGGCGGCACTCCATCGCAGGATCACCGGTATTTCCATCCAGGTAGTACACTTCATGGAAAGGCGCCCGTCCAAATATTCTCTCCTTTAGAAAATTGCCAAACCGTTCCGGAGCCTCTTTATTCAATCCTATATATTCGTCCATGTGAAAAGCATTGATCCTGCTCCACTCCACCTCTTCATTTTGAGAAAGAGCGGCTAAAAATTCATTCTGGGAAGGGGCGGCCGCAAAGACGATATTCACAAAATCCTGCTTTGATAATAATTCCTTTATTTTTTCGCTAACATCATGGGCGGCATACGCACCCATGAGCAGCCTTGTTTCGTAAATTTTAACTTTCAACTTATCCGCTATCCTTGTTTCCGTAGTTTCCTTTATCATTTTTATCTAATTAATAATTAATCCTATTTATCCACTCCTTAATAATTAATCCCGCGAGTAAACAATTTTCCC
>WNFI01089430.1_pt1 | contig 46607 bp, 38 predicted proteins | sample 5400471 | NCBI WGS metagenome assembly WNFI01 (sample SAMN13153348, study PRJNA577476) | soil metagenome | isolation source: 100 cm saprolite on Douglas fir-dominated hillslope | place: USA:California | collected 2013-09-17
CTGCCTGGTCATTGCCCCGGATCCAGACCTGGTTGCCCGGAAGACTGAAATTGATACCCGCATTGCGGTAATAGAAATTCAGCCAGACCTGGTCATTGGCGGAATAATTGGATAGGTTGAACGTAGTGATCAGACTGTCGGCAGTGGAAACATTACTATAATGGATCTGATCCAGCGTTGCACAGCGTACCCCGGTCCGGGAGAAACCTGTATTAATAAAGGTACGGAGCCTTCCGTTGGAATTGCTGCTCCTGAAATCACAACGATCCATCCCTGTGAGCCCGGATACGAGACCGGTATAATCGGCATTGGCGGCTGTCTCAAATCCCTCCGTATAAGCGGGACTGAGTGAGACAGGATCATTCTGCAATTGTTTGATGACGGTGGTGAGCGTGTCATTACCGGATTGAGGGTCCCCGGGATAGCTGACCCATACCTGTAGATTATAGACACCTTGGGAAGAAAAATCATAGGGCTGGGTAAACGTATAATTATAGACGCTATTGGCAGCGACGATCGCACTCGTGGTCTCCGTAACGATGCTGCCGCCGTTCACCCGGTAAGAAAGGGAAAAAGGAGAGCCGGAAGGGATCGTTCCCAGGTTCTTTAACTCCACCTGGATGGGGGTGCTGCTGCCCAGTTGAGTGGAGGTAAATAGTCGTCCTGTCAGCGGGGCGATAAGTGAATCGATGGTATAATCATTATCCAGGGCCGTCAGGGCGCAAGCGCCGCCGGCCGGTATAATATTGGCAGCCAGGGATCTTCTGCCCACCCCCATGCCATTGACGGCGCGTACGGCCAGCCAGTAACTGCTGTCCCGGCGAAGGTTGCCCAATAAAAAAGAAGTGCCTGTCGTGGAAGCGACCTTTTGCATCGTGGTGCCTTTTAATTCCATGATATCATAGCTGGTCGCCGAGGGTATGCTACTCCAGGTGAGCTGCGCATATCCCTGGCAGGGATTCGTAGCCGTCAGGGCCGGCTGCCCCAGGATCGTAAAATTATTGTGGCTTACACCTGTATAGCTTGTACTGTTGCGGCTGACACGAATAAGTCCCTGGTTGGTGGCGGCAGCCGGGACAGTCCAGGTATACAGCCGGTTGGTGGAAGGCACCGCATTATTAATAGTGGCCCAGGTGTTGCCATTATCCGCTGAGTATTCAATAGTAAAAGTATTGGCACCTCCTCCATAAGCGGACCATCGAATGATTTCGGACTCACCCGGTACCCAGGTCTCACTGCCGGAAGGATATTCCACGGTGACGGAAGGCTGAATGGTCTGGTAGGTTACCACATAATTCTGGGCGCCGGTGGGAATGCTGGTACCCTTCACGGTAATGGTGAAATTTCCGCCGGGGGGATTGTTGATCACTACCTGTTCAATATTGTTCAGATTATCTATCCCTTCTACGGCAACGTCATTGACATGGCCCGGAGCAGGATTTAAGATCAGGGGCTCATGTACGGTAGCATCCGGAGAAGTAACGGTGAGATCCAGGTTGTTGACAAGGGCAGTGGCTGCATTGGGAGCTCCCGGGTAATCGGGCCAGTAGAGCATCACTTTCAACTGCTGCAATCCGGAAGGGATTCCAGACAAAGGGATCGTAACAGTGCCGGAATTATTCACCGACCCGGTAGTATACTGATGGCTTTCGAGGACCTCCACAGCGGTGCGGGCATTGAGGCTTCCAAATCCAAAGATATAATCTGGTCCGGGATTGCCTAAGTCGGTTGCGCTATTGCAGGCTATAGCCTTGAGTAAGGCCGCCGGGGGATCTGCGCCCCCCTGGAGTTGCCTGTATCGTTGTACCAGCAGGGCCAGTGTCCCTGTAACAGTAGGCGATGCCTGACTGGTTCCTGAAGCATATCCATAAGTGTTATAAGGAAAGGTAGAAAGGATAACAGTGCCGCCGGCGACGATCTCCGGCTTGAGCCGGCCATCATTAACGGGTCCGCAGCTTGAAGCGATATTAATGGTATAGTCGAAGTTATTCAGGTCACCTACGCTCAAAACGTTCTTTGCGCATTGATAGCCGGATTTGATGGTGGCAAAAGGAGCGAGATAAGGCGTACAACCAAAGCCGCCATCATTGCCCGCCGCAAAATTATGCAGTAAATACGGATAACTATATAATTGTGCGTCCAGGTAATTCGCCAGGAAATCGTATTCGCCGTCGTTCGAACAGCCGGAATTATAAGCCGTATAGGAGTTATTAGTAAGCACCATATCGTAGTCGGCGATATAGGTAGGAGCGTTGACCAGGATATCACTGAAATACTGGCTAATAATCGTTGAATGGGGAGCCATTCCTCTATTCCTCGGGTCCAGGATCCCTCCACCTCCCATCGTTCCGGAAGTATGGGTGCCGTGATTCGCTACCGTAGCGGGAAAACGTTCGATCAACCTTCCGGTAAAATCCACGTGAGTATAAGGGTCGGAATTATCACCCATCCCTACCGTTACCCCATCCCCCTGCAGGTTTCTTCCCGAAGGGTTATTGAGGGCATCCAATCCGTGAGCAGCCCTGTTATAGTAGTTGAGAACCTGGTCGTTTAAAGGCTGCGGGGCCAGATAGCTGATATAAGGAAGTTCGGCGATCTTTTGCAATACAGCCGCGCCGGCCCGGATGAACAGCACCCTGTCCGGCTGGATCTTCGTGGGAATGATAGTGGCTCCCGCCTGCTCCAGCGCTGCACGCACCTCTTCGGCGGTGATCGTCCCAAAATAGCTGACGGCAATTAAAGAGGAAGAGGAAGCGCCATGGCTGTATTCTTCCCCGTTTGGCGCCAGCTTCCGGGAAATTTTAAAATCTCCCGTCAGCTTGTATATTCCGCTCACCCCGACCCTTTTCAGATCGCTGACGACAAAGTTCTCCGGCACCTCCGCCTGAAAAGAATGCTCCGGGATATAATTGAATAAATGGATCCCCAGCCTGGCCAACTCCTTTCTTTCTTCCTTACCCGGTAATTTGTCAAACTGCAGCAGCGTATAATAATTCTTTTTATAGTGGACGGGGGCCAGCGAATCTTTGGAAAGGGAGGCGTCCAGCATATTCCTTTCTCCCCTGAAAAGACCATTTTTGAAAAGGAAGCTACTCTTTGGTTGTCCTGGCGATGGCCTTTGTTGCCCCAGCACGGAGCCCGGAGAAAAACTAGCGAATAGGAATAGTAAGGAAAAAAAAGACAGGCAAACTTTTTTTGCAGGAAGTATTTGGCTAAGCGATGAGAGGATTATGGTTTTCAACGGTTTCTGAGAGGATTTTGGAGGCCAAGGTACACTGTCTCTTTACTAAAACGTTACGATTTGAAAAATATTATCTAAATTTCTGCTTAGTATGTCTCCGGACCGATACCATCTGCATGAGGATAAATTGTTGTTAGCATTGCTCCGACAGGGCGATCAGCATGCCTTTGACGTGATCTATACCCGCTATGCCCGGGAGCTGCTGGTCAAAGCTCATTATAAGACAGGCGTCAAAGAGATCAGCGAGGATATTATACAGGATATCTTTACCGGACTTTGGGTCAAAAGAGAGCAGATCGAGGTCCGGCAGTCCCTGGGGGCCTATCTCAACGGGATCCTGGACCATAAGATCATTGACTATTACCGCCAGGCCTGCACCCACCTGAAACACCTCGATCATCTGATTGAAATGCTGGATCAACCGGAAATATCCCCGGTGGACAAAATGGCCTATAAAGAGCAGGAATCTGCCCTGCATTCCTATATCTCCGGCCTCTCGGAAAAAATGCGGGCTATTTTCATACTGAGCCGCTACGAACATCTCTCCACTGACCAGATTTCTCAAAGACTAAGCCTTTCCAACCAGACCGTCCGCAACCAGATCAGCAAAGCGCTGAAGATACTGCGGGAAAAAATGTCCCCGCCCGAACTCGGCTCCGATCGCAATAAATAGACATCCTCCCAATTCCCTTTTCATCGTCCTGAAATTTTTTCCCGGCGCATGGTACATTTCCCCCGCCTCCCCGACAATAGATAAATGCCACGGATGCAAATTGACGAAATACGCGCCTTATTGGAGAAATATCAGCAAGGGCTCTGTACCGCCGAAGAACGAAAGATCATCGATGATTGGTACGATTCCCTCCGGTTGGATAACGAAGGGCTGAAAGGAGAGGCGATCGACAATAGCCTGGAAAAGATCCGTGGGAACCTGAAGGAACTCACCGGTTTAACCACAAAGGCGGCTCCGGTGACCGCACCGGTCATCCACCCTTACCGGTGGAGAAGGGACGCCCGGGTAGCCGCCTGCGCCGTGCTGATCACCGTTGCTGTCGGATGGGCCTGGCTCCTGTTCCATCAGCCGCCTTCCGTCAAACCCGCCCTCGCTCTGAGAGATAACGGCGATACCACGGTGATCACCAACAGGGGCGAGACCAAACAGATCGTCCTGCCGGATGGCTCTACGATAGAACTGAATGCCGGAACGGAATTCCGCTACCCGAAGAAGTTCGCAGGCTCCGCACGTGTGGTAGCCCTGGTAAAAGGAGAAGCCTTTTTCCAGGTGACCACCGATCCCGCCCGGCCTTTCACCGTCACCACCGGGAAATGGCGGACCATCGTTCTGGGCACTTCTTTCGATATACGCGCTTACGGACAGGAGACTTCTACCCAGATTGCCCTGCTGACCGGGAAGGTCCGGGTGTCCGAAGAGCAAGGCGCCCAATCCGCCCTGCTGCTGCCCCGCCAATTGATCCGGATCGACAAGGCAACAGGCAAAATGCAGCCCGATAAATTTGTCAACGACTATGAAGTGGCAGCCTGGAAAGAAGGAGCGATGCATTTTAAAGATGCCAGCTTCGCGGACATTGCATTCGGCATCGGGAATAAATATAATGTGACGCTGATCAATAAGAGTAATAAACAACGATGGAGCTACACCGGTTTGTTTCGCAATGAAAGCCTGCAGGAAGTGGTGGAGACTCTTTGCCAGACGGAAGGCCTCGGATATCGGTTCTCTGACGAAGGCATCGTGATCACGAACAGGAATTAAGGAATTAGTAAACCAAAATCATAATTGCTTATGCGTAAAATCTTACTTACGCGGACCGGGAAGGGTATGTCTTTTCCAATGCGTCTGCTGCTCAGTAGTTGTTGCCTCCTGCTATTCTTCCATGTCGTCATCGGACAGGAGAAGAAGACCGGCAACACGCCGCTTCACCTGGTCCTGGCGAACCGGCCCGTCAGTGAAGCTTTTCAGTCGATTGAAAAACAGACAGGCCTCACCTTTCACTTCGATAAGACCGCAGGCATCGATCTCACCAAACCCGTCAGCCTCAACCTGGAAAAAGCAAGCCTCAGCCAGGCTCTGGAAGCCCTGACCCGCCAGACAGGGTATCAGTTCCGGCAAAGAGGAGATAAGATCCTCATCGTCGGGGCGGCGGAAATCGAATCTGCCGCTAATGATGCAGGCTCCGACCCGCTGAAAGGAAAAGTGCTGGATAGTAAAGACCAGCCTGTTCAGGGGGTCAGCGTGATGGTCAAAGGCACGACGATCGGCACCCAGACGGATGCCAATGGCCTGTTTTCCATCATGGCCACCAGAGGCAATATATTGGTGCTCTCCTTCATCGGGTATGAAACAAAAGAAGTGACCGTCGGCAGGGCCTCCTCCGTAGTCATCAACCTGGAAGAAAATAAAAAGGTATTGGGGGAGGTGGTGGTGACAGCCCTGGGCATTCAACGTCAATCCAAAGAACTGGGTTATTCCACAGCCAAAGTAAGCGGTGCGACCCTTAACCAGGCTAAAACGACCAACCTGGCCTCCGGCCTTTCCGGAAAAGTATCCGGCCTGCAGATCAATACAGCGGATAACAGCGTAGATCCCTCCACCCGTATTGTCCTGCGGGGCAACCGCTCTTTCCTGGGTAATAACCAGGCCTTGCTCATCGTCGACGGGGTACAGGTAGACCTGAGCTATATCAATTATATCAACCCCAACGACATAGATAACGTCACGGTCCTCAAGGGGGCCAACGCCGCGGCCCTCTATGGTTCCGATGCTTCCAACGGCGTCCTGATCCTGACCACCAAAAAAGGGGTTAAAGGCAAGCCCTCCATCACCATCAGCAGCACCTACACCCAGGAAAAAGTATCTTTTCTTCCGGACCTGCAGAATTCCTATGGACCTCATGCCGGAGAATATACGCAAGGGTACGTGCTGTTCACGGACTACCGGGGCAATCGCTCCTATATCCCCTTCGAACAGCAGGCCCAGGGACCGGCTTTCAACGGCGATTCTGTGCTGGTGGGATTTCCACAACGGAATGGAGAAGTGCTGAGAGGGATCTATAAGGCCTACCCGAATGCCAAGTATGATTTTTTCAATAAGGGCAACACCTTTCAGAACGATATCTCCTATTCGGCTGCCGATGATAAAGGCAGTTATTTCCTCTCTTTCCAGGATGTGAAGACCAAGGGCACGGTGCCGGGCGATGCCGCCAGAAGAACGGGCATGCGCTTCAACGGCTCCCGGAACTATGGCAAGTTCAGCTCTTCGATCGGCCTGGCTTATAACCAATTCAATGTAGACCAGGACGGGGATTTCAACAGCACCTATACTTCTTTGTTGGGATTTCCGCCCAATGTCAATGTGCCGGCTTATAAGAACACGGCCACGGACCCCAATGCTTCTATCAACGGGTTCCCGATCCCTTATTCGTTGAATCCGTACTGGTATGTCAACAATGTGCGCAACAAGTACCGAAATGACAACCTCGCGGGCAATATCGATCTCAATTTCAAAGTGCTGCCCTGGCTGAATGCCTTGTACCGGATCGGTTTTTCGGCCTTTAATAATAATGGCAAAAGGACCACTGCGGATAAGACCTATTCCAATGATGCCATTTTATTCAGCAATGGTTCCTTCAGCTCCAATAACTACGTAGCCTATCCTCCGGCGCCCAACCAGGTAACGGATAATTTCGATTTCCGGTCCAGGCTCAGCACCACGGCGCTGATAACGGCTGATAACAGCTATGGCCGGTTTACCAGCAAGGCCATTATCGGGTATACGACCAATGATAGTTATGAGCGAAGTTCTATTCAGACGAGTACTTCTCTGGCCTTCCCCGGTTTTTTCAATATCGGCAGTGGAACCCAATCGCCTTCCTTATCCGATTATACTTCCAGGGTCCGGACAACGGGCGCTTTTGCTGACTGGACGGTCGGCTACGATGATTTCCTTTTCGTGCATGGATCTGTAAGAAGGGATCAAAGCTCTCTGCTGGCGGAAAAATACCGCACTTATTATTACCCCGGAGTAGACCTTTCCTTCATTGCCAGCGAAGCCATCAAAGCGTTGAAAGAAAGCGAGGTCATCTCTTATGCCAAAATAAGGGGGAGCATCACCCGGGTAGGAAATATCAATGTTCCTCCTTATTCCCTGCAAAACACTTTTCAACTGGCCAATGCAGGCGCCAATAGCCCAAGTGGGGGACCCCATAACAGCTTTCCCTTCACGGGTACGGGCATTACCAGCTATGCTATCAACCAGACCATTTACAATCCCCTGCTGAAGCCCGAATTTACGGTTGCCAGGGAAGTCGGCGCCGACCTGGGTTTTTTCAATGGAAGGATCAACCTCCAATTAGCTTATTTTAAAGAAAATACGTCCAACCAGACCGTACCTGTACAGGTATCTCCCGTCACCGGTTATGCCACTCAATATATCAATGTCGGCGAGATGGAGAACAAAGGGTATGAGATCGATCTGAATGTCACCCCCTTGCTTAAGTTGAATAATGGCCTGAGATGGAATGTCGGCGCCAATTTCAGCTATCTCAGCAACAAGGTCATCAGTTTATTGTCCGGTATCAATGAGTTGAACATCAGCGGCTCGGACGGAAATAAAGGGCTCGTACAGAATGACTACGCGATCGTCGGTTCGGCATTCCCCTACCTGAAGGTACAGGACTGGGTGCGCGATCCCCAGGGCAGGGTAGTGGTAGATGCCACCACCGGCCTGCCTTCCCAGGATCCTAATCCCAAGCCTTACGGGCAGCTGAACCCCAAATACAGGCTGGGCCTGAACACCTCGGTCAGTTTCAAGGGCTTTACCCTGTCGGGGGTGGCTGAGTTCAGGGCGGGCAATGTGATCTTCAACAATATGCCTTATCTCGATGAGTTCGGTTTATCACCCCGTTCCGTAGCGGGAGGGAACCAGCGTTTTGTTTATCCTAATTCCGTCATCCAGACCGCTGCCGGTAAATACGTGCCGAATACGAATGTCACTATCAATGATTATTTCCAGTTCTGGGGACAGAATGGGTTCGCCTACCTGCCTCCCGCCATGTTCGTCAGCAGTGGGGACTTCTGGAAACTCCGCGAACTGGCCCTGACGTATGAGATCCCACAGTCCCTGGTGCAAAGGGTAAAGATCCTGAAGAAAGCGACTGCCAGTATCGTAGGACGCAACCTGTTCATCTGGAGGCCCAGGGACAATCAATGGACAGATCCTGAATACAGCGAGGATAATTCCAACGCCGTCGGGCAGACTTCCACTTACCAGGCGCCGCCTGTCAGGAGTTATGGCCTCAACCTGACCCTGATCTTTTAAGTAATTCAGATAATACATTAGCTATGAGAAATAAAATCAACCATACCTTCCCTACGCTGCGGGCCTTATATAGTTCCCTTGCCCTGCTGGTCTTATTGGCTGCCTGCGGCAAAAGTTATTTTAATGTAAATAATAATAATCCTAACCAGGTGACCAACCTGCCTCCCAAGACCCTGATGGCGGGAACCCTCAACCAGGCGGCGTCCGTCGTCACGACGGATTTCCCTTTCCTGGGCTGCTACCAGGGGTATTGGACCATTGCCCAGGGGTTCAGCGATATTACGGATTATGCCAACTATAACTACAGCACCAATTTCGGGCAGAATATCTGGACCGACTTGTATGGCAACCTGGGAAACATCACTTATATCGAGGCCGCGGCGGCCTCCGATAATACCCTGGCCTATTTCGGGGCGATGTCCAAAATACTCGAGGCCCTGCACTACCAGATGCTGGTGGATATCTATAACGATGTTCCCTATACGCAGGCTTCCAATAAACTAATCCTCTATCCCAAATATGACGATGCCCAATCGATTTATGAGGATATCGTGAAGAAGATGGATACGGCTATTCAGTTGATCAATACGGCGCCCCCGACAGCCGTTATGCCGGATCCGTCCAATGACATTATGTTCGGGGGGAATATGCACCTGTGGAAGCAATTTGCCAATACCCTCAAGCTGCGCATCCTCCTTCATCAGTCGGAAATGCCGGGCCGCCTTTCCTATATCCAGGCGCAGATCCAAAATATCGTTACGGAGGGGGATGGGTTTCTGCAGGCAGGTCAGAATGCCTGGGTCAATCCGGGTTATTCGCAGAATAGCAATCAGCAGAACCCCTTCTATGCGGCCTTTGGGTTTACTACTTCGGGTGGAACGGCCAGTAATTATACCAGTTTCAAGCTCAACAATTACGCCCTCGGTTTCTATAACAATACCAATGATCCCCGGCTGGGTTACTTTTATTCGCCCCTGGGCGGTTATGGCATAACCCCTTACCATTATGTGGGAGGGCCTTTTGGGACTATCGGCCTGCCATCCCCTTCCTCGGCCTCTTCGATCGGCGCCTATATTCCCGCAAGTGGCAGCGTCCCCGCCGGTCCACGGGTAGGTTTATTGAAGGGGGATACACAGAGCTGTCCCATCCTGACGGCCACCGAAAGCCTTTTTCTCCAGGCGGAAGCCGCGCAGCGGGGATGGATCGCCGGCGATCCCCAGACCCTTTACCAGCAAGCCATCACGGAATCCTACAGCTACCTGCAGGTCACGGATGCGGCCAATGCTGCCAGCACCTATTACAGCCAGCCGATCAATAATGTAGGATGGGCGGCCTCCTCCAATAAGCTCCAGGCTATTATCGTACAGAAATGGGCTGCGCTTAACGGGACCAACCTGCTGGAAGTGTGGAGTGATTACAGGCGGTTGCATTATCCCTCGGATATCCCTTTGTCGAATTCGCCCAATGTGGTATCGCAGACGCCGCCGGTGCGGTTGTTATATCCGACGATCGAATACCAGACGAACCAGGCCAGTGTCAAAGCCGTGGGAACGATTAATCAGTTTACGTCGAAGATTTTCTGGCAATAGCCGGCCACGGGCCGGCTGTCCGAAGGACAATCAATTAGACCCGAGCGCCGGCGGGACCCGTCCCGCCCCGCTCGCTGGGGGAGATCGAAAATCCCGCTGAACCGGGAGACCGAAAATCCCGCTCGCTCACCCGGGAGACCTCGGCTTCCCGGGCCGAAAGCCGCAAGCTGGCCGAAAGCTGCAGGGTTGAAAAGTCCAAAACCGAACTGATTTGAAAATAAAAACACGTTTTAAAAACAGCATATGCGAAAATATATAACCAGCTCAACGACCCGTCGGGGGCATCATTTGCCGGCCTTCCTTTTACTGGCTGTCCTTCTCCCGGGGCTCTTCACCGGCTCTTGCGTCAAGACCAACCCGAACTATACCAATTTTTCGGATCTGCACCCGATAGCCGAGTTCTACCTGGGCGGCCCTGCGATCAATACAGCTTATATCGCGGCTCAGTCCACTCCCACCGATTATACGATCGATGTGAACCTGGCCTCGCCCGATCCGGCGTCCCAGCCTATTACCGTGACCCTGGCCCTCGATACGGTCGATTTTAAAAGGATGAACGACAGCGTGGGAGATATTTATACCCTGATACCGGATAGCGTATACACGGTTCCCAGCTGGAAAGTGACGATTGTAAAAGGCCAGCACCTGGCTTCTTTGCATATACAGGTCAATAGTTCTAAGCTGAACAGCGGAAATCTGTTTATATTGCCGCTTAAAATAACGGATGCTTCGGGGACTACCATCAGCGCTAGTTTCGGTAACGGCTACTGGCTGGTGGCCGAAGGCAATGCCTGGGTAGGACTGTATCATTCGACAGGGTATAAGAGCGATGTAGGAGTGATCACGAATATCAACGAGGATAAATACCTTTACTATGCCGATACGACCAATGGGGCTTATCCTCCGAATACCGTGATCGCCAGGGCCGGGGATGATGTGACCTATACCGATTACGGAGTTGCCATGGATCTTACCATCGACCCGGTCTCGGATACGGTAGCGGTCACTTCTGATCTAAAACAGGGGGCGGGGGTGAAAACAGCCCTGTTTAATAATGGAACCTGTATCTATGATCCCGTGAAGAAAACATTTACGCTCAATTACGCTTATGTAAATGCTTACGGGAACACGGATAGCTTGCACGAAGTATTAGTTTGGAAACCTTTACCACACTAGGACCGGAGGTCCTAGTCCCGAAGGGACAATCAATTAGACCCGAGCGGAGGCGTGGCTCGCCACGTCCCGCTCGCTCACTAGTGGACCGCAGGTCCACTGCCGACGACGACCTTTAAGTACGACAAACGAACCACAGATCCGCAAACACTAACAAAACAAAGCGAATGTCCCAATCTCTGACTCCATCCTCCCGATCCCTCGCCCTTGACATTTTCAGGGGAATGACCGTGTGTTTTATGATCATTGTAAATACACCTGGCAGCGAGACCTTTACTTTTTCCCCCCTGCGGCATGCCCATTGGAATGGATGCACCCCGACCGACCTGGTCTTCCCTTCTTTTTTGTTTGCCGTAGGCAATGCTATGAGCTTTGCCATGAAAAAATATGAGCTATTGGGAGATGGGGCCTTTCTGAAAAAAATATTCAAAAGGACGATCCTGATCTTTTTGATCGGGTACCTGCTCTATTGGTTTCCCTTTTTCCGCCCCTCCGAGAGGGGAAGTTGGGGGCTCAGTCCCATCGGTAATACCAGGATCTTCGGCGTGCTGGAAAGAATTGCCCTCTGCTATTGCTTTGCGTCCCTGCTCATTCATTATTGCTCTTCCAGGACGGTCTTCATTATTGCCGGGATCCTGCTGCTCGGCTACTGGGCCGTTTTGCTGCTTTTCCCGGTGCCCGGCGCCGATCCCTTCAGCATGACGGGTAATGCCGGTTACCGGCTCGACAAATGGATATTGGGCGAAAACCATATGTATCATGGAGAAGGGGTGGCTTTCGATCCGGAAGGCATTCTCAGCACCTTTCCGGCTATCGTAAATGTGATCGTAGGTTACTACACCGGCCTATTCATCCAGCAAAAAGGTAAGACCTATGAGGGACTGGCTAAAATTCTGCTGACGGGCTCCTTGCTGATGGCGATAGCGGTAGGGTGGGACCTCCTCTTTCCGATCAATAAGAAAATATGGACCAGCTCCTATGTCCTGTACACGGTAGGGATCGATATGATCTTCCTTTCCTTCCTGATCTATATCATCGAATTCAGGCAAAAGACCCGCTGGACTTCCTTCTTCTCCGTTTTCGGGAAGAATGCCCTCGCCATCTATATTCTCTCCGAATTGCTGGTGGTCATTTTATTTACCATCCCCGCGACACACAATGAAAACGCCTTCGAATGGATCAACCGGGCCTTTTACCAACGATTCGTTCCCGGGGCCTTTGGCTCGCTGTTATTCGCCCTCTCTTATATGCTGCTCTGCTGGGTGGTGGGAAAATGGCTGGATAGTAAGAAAATTTACATACGTGTGTAGGAACAGGACGGTACGAATGCATTAATGTATTACATTGCGACCGCATTCCGTTGCGCCGAAGGCTATTCTCTATGAATGCCATAGGTGCAACAAAAAAAGCCCATAGGGCACCTGGCCCGGGGCCAATTCGATAACGTAACCAACGCAAATGTACAAAGCTGTATTCCTTGACATGGACGGAACTCTTCTGAAGTCAGACCATTCCGTTAGCGACCTCACCAAACAGACCATTCGTAAATTAATAGCCAAAGGAATTCCTGTCACCCTGGTCTCCGCCAGGCCCCTGAATGCCATCCTCCCCACCTTCCGGGATATCGGCATACCGGAACATTATCCCCTGGTGAGCCTGAACGGAGGTTACATTGTGGAAGCGGAACAGCCTATTTTTCAGGCGATGATCGATCCGGCCACTGCTGCCGCAGTAGCAGAGCAGGTCCGGCCCTTCAAAGCGACCATCGCCTATTACCTGCAACGGGAATGGTATGCCGAGACCAGTGACTCCTGGACGGAACATGAACAAAAGATCATGGATGTGAAGATCAAAATAGGCGTCCTGCCGGAATTCGTCAAAGACTGGTCGGCACGAGGTATCGGGCCCAATAAAATGATGGTCATGAGCGACCCGGCTTCCATCGCATCGATCCAGCAGCATCTGCGATCCATTTACAATGGTAACCTGAATATCTATCCTTCCAAGCCTACCTACCTGGAAGTAATGGACCCCAAAGGCTCCAAGTCCAATGCCGTCCGCTTCCTGATCGAAAGGATGAAGCTCGACCGGACAGAGATCATTTGCATGGGAGACAATTACAACGATAAGGAAATGATCCAGTTCGCCGGAATGGGAGTCGCCATGGGCAACGCCCCGGATGAGATCAAAGCCGCGGCCGATTATGTCACCGACACCAATAATAATGACGGCGTCCGCAAGGCATTGGAGCACTTGTTCCCGGGGATTTAGTCAGGCTTCGGATACAGCATCAGGAAATCTCCTTTTTCGGTATCTTTCTGGTTCTAACTAACCATAAATAATCCCCTGTTTATGCGGTTCTTCTTTATTGTCATATTGTTCGCTTTTGTGGGCTGTGGCAATATGGAACAAGCTAAACGAGCATTCATTAAGAAGTACAACAACGAGAACTTCGATGTTTTTCAATACAAATCTATTTTGATAAGAACATTCGATAGAAATAGAAATTATATAATATATTTTTTCGACGACACTCACAAGGAACCGTATGTTCTGACAGTCGATAAAGCAGATAGTTCAATTACGAGGATCAGTTATGATTTGATCAAAGATAGCAGCCAGGTTGATAAAGATGAAATGAACAAGCTCATTAAAAAATTTTTTACATATCAGGTTCCCGCACTGGGAGTAGATTCAAATAAAAATGTAATTGTTTCTTTCGACGGTGATGAACATAATAATATAGTGCGTGTCTCCAATCAGCATTTTTTTGAGCATAGTAGAAAATCCTGGTGGACTAATATTACGAGTGATTGGTTTGAGCATAAAAGATAGTATGCAGAAGTCTTATAAACTTACGTTACCTGAACACGCAGTATAATAAAACGCAATGAGCAAATTTTTGAAAATCAGTTTAGCAGTAGGAATAATATTGATCGTATATGGATTTCTTTGCAAGGTCGCAAATATCCGCTTTTTCTGGGAAAGCAGCGCTTTTGGATGGAACCTGATTTTTATAGGTGCGATTCTTTTACTGGCGCAGCAAATAAAGAAAAGAAAGAGTGTTGGCAAAAATACTATTTTAATGAAGATCGGAATAGGGGTGCTGGTTTTTATTTTAGTAATTCAGGTTATCCTTAGCATCGTTGTATCGAATTCCAATGCTTACATAGCCGCGAAAAATTACCTGTTGAGTAACGATTCTTTGAAAAATGAGGTAGGTCATATTGATGGGTTTGGTCTTATCCCCTCCGGAGGCATCGCCGTATCTGCTGATTCCGCAGGGGAAACGGGCACTGCTGAAATAAACTTAATTATCAAAGGGAGTAAAAAATTCAGAGAGGCGACCGTTTTTTTAGTGAAAGAAAAGAAAACGAATTGGGAAGTGAAGGCTATAGAATAAAGATATTTATTAAGTTTAAATTTCTCAAAACTTTCCCAATATTTAGAAACAGCGTTTAAAAAGTGATGAGATTTTTCCATTTCCTTGTGCGCTCGTTTATAATTATTCTTAAATATTTTCAGGAATATCGAAGGAAGGAGCTCGTCTTAGAAAATATTACGCTCACTTTGGAAAGTGAGGATGCAAATGTCAGGGTGAGATTCCCTCTGCAAAGCATTCTTCTTGCCGGGCAAAACATCTCAACCTTCAGCGATCCTATTCGTGGTATTGGCAACTGAGAAAGCACCAGCGATGCCATTCTTCCGTCTTTTCCTTATGCCGTATAAAATATCCCGCTCAATTGATAGTCAGAGAAATAAATATTATAAAAGCATATTGCTCCGACCCCCGATTGCTGCTTTGGCCCCTGGCTTCTGCTTATCACCAGATCCGGAGGGATAAGGCTGCTTTTTTACAATCAGTACCTTTTGCTTCTTACGGACGATGGATCTGAGAATGCCGGACCGGTAAGAAACCTGATTGCCGGTTCTGTATCTCCCACTATTAACCACCTGATCGCTCAGCGTGATATAGAGTTCTCCAACTCCATGATCGAAGCCGTCAACAAACAACTAAAATACCGTTTTCTTTACCATCATCCTATTGCAGATCATGCCGCGTTGATAAAATACCTTCAGCAAGCCGTGCAGGATTACAACAACCGCCCTCACCATGTGTTACAGAAAATAAAAAAGAACAATGCTGTTATTACAGTAATCCAATAGTGAGCCATTGATCTCCGCTTTCTCTTTTGATCCTCTTTAACTTTAACCTTGTAAAGTACACTCCTTTCATTTTTAAAGTCTTAAAAAAAACACCTACTCCTTTGCCCGAAATTCATGAACTCCTGCATCCGGAACGAACGGTTTAATGTAGAGAGTGTGTGTAGGTTGCACGGGATATTGCTTTCGGAGAGTTTGATTCAAAGGGGGCGGATTCGGCTCCTTTATCCGGGAGGCAGGGAGCAACGCCAGCACTTATCGTTCTGCCAGGCTTCTATTTAACCGAAGTGCCTTTTATGAAGTTATAGTAGAATCTTTGAATAAGCCTTGCATCCCTAGTAACGATCAGGGCCTGGGACCTCAAACCGTTTCGATATTGAATCGTTTTGTTATAATTCGTGATAAGCCCGTTTGGTAGTTCTACTGTTGCAAGGAAGCCACTGTCTGAAGGGACCTTAGAGATATATTTCAGCCTGCCCAGGATGAAGCCGAATTCCTGGTAAGGATAGGCGTCGAACCGGAATTGTACTTTTTGCCCTGTATCCACTTTGCCAAAATTGCTTTGGGGTAAAGTGATCTGAGCGTAATACTTACTATCAGGAGGGTTTACATACCCGATGGTCTTGCCAGACTGCATGAACTGGTTCTCCTGCAAAGGCACAATAAAAACAACTTTGCCTTCGATAGGCGCTGTTATAATGTATCGCTTTTTCCAATCCCCTGCCAAGCTCCTAAGGGTCTCCAGTGCCTGCCGAAATATCGTCTTTTGCTGTGAAATAGCATGCTCCAACTCATCTATTTCCTTTTCTTTTGAGGCCTGAGTGTTCTCATTGGTCAATAACGTCGCTTCTAGTTGGGGTATGCTCAACTGTTTACCGACCAGCTTGCTTTTCTGGTCCCGTAGGTCTTGCTTTGAGATCACTTTATCATTGTACAAGGAATTATTGGCGTCGACAGTTTCCTGGGCCAGGGCAAAATCCTGTTGTACGAGCTGTTTTTGCATATCGATGCTTTGATGCATCTTTTGCAGGTAAGCCAAATCTTCAAACAAAACCCGCTTTCTTTTATAATAGTAGCCATTTACCAGATAATCATTGAACTGCTGGAGGGAACTGATGAATTGCTGATAGGAGGCCTGCAGTTCTCCCAAATTAAGGAATTCATTCCGGAACAAGGCAGATACCCGCTCGGTCTCATTTCGGGAGAGAAGCCGTTCTCCGCTGTCGAGGAGGCTATATAATAAAAGCACCTCCTTATGGCTTGCGGTACTTTCTATCCAGCCTATAGTCCCACCCTGCTTTACATCGCTGTCATTGGCAACAAAAAGGGTTGTCAGCTTTCCGTCCTGCCTGACAAGGATCTCTTTTGGTGCGTTGGCTGCCGTCAGGGTGGCATTTGCCTGGATCATATCAGGGTATTTAATAAACCAAGTGCCGGCGAAAAGCAATAACAATACCAAAAGGAATAAAAGCAAAGCCCAACGTTCAATAAAAGATGGCTGGCGGGAGATAATCTCCTGTACAGCGTCGGCTCTTTTTGCCCGTTCCACTCCCTGGTGTGATAGGCGGCTCTCCCCGTTGATTCCTATATTATTTTCTGGCATGTTTTCTTCCCTCAATTTCCAAGTTCCAGCTGGTTTTTTACAAGTTCAAAATACCTGCCTTTTGCAGCTGACAATTCCTGATGGGTGCCCTCCTCCGCTATCTTCCCTTCATGCAGAACGATGATCTTATCTGCATTCTTAACAGTACTTAAGCGATGGGCTACAATGACTACGGTCCTTCCCGTAAAGAAATCCTGCAAATTCTCCACAATTTCCTTTTCATTGTTGGCATCCAATGCATTCGTTGCTTCGTCAAAAAACAAATAATCGGGGTCCTTGTATATGGAGCGGGCAATCAGTATGCGCTGTTTTTGCCCCTGGCTTATCCCAACCCCTTCCGCGCCTATCTGCGTATTAAATCCGTTGGGTACCGATTCCACAAAAGAGAGAATATTGGCGGCCTTGCAACAATGCATCATTCTTTTATAGTCCATCGTTTCCTGGCCTACAGCAATATTACGGGCAATGGTATCACTAAAAATATAGCCGTCCTGCATTACCGCTGCACATCTCTGACGCCAGAAGGACGGGCTGATGTATTTGAAATTCGTATCACCGATCTTAATTTCTCCTGTATAGCCTTCATAAAACTTCAAAAGCAGCTTTAGCAAGGTGGTTTTACCACTGCCGCTTACTCCTACTATAGCAGTTACCTTTCCCTGTGGTATTTCAAGACTGATATTTTGCAATACTGGCTCTTTGCCCACCCCAGGGTAAGTAAAAGAAAGATGCTTAAACAGAATTCTTTTATTCTCAGGCATTTGATGTATATAAGTTGCGCCGGCTTGCTCCTCATCTTTCAATTGATGTATCTCATTGAGACGCTCTACGCTTATCTTAGCATCCTGCGCATTCTGAGTAAACCCGACAAATTGTTCAATAGGGCCGCTCAACTGTCCTATGACGTATTGTATAGCCAGCATGGCTCCCAATGTCAATTTTCCCTCAATCACAAGACCTGCAACAAGAAAGGTAATGACAACATCCTTGCCCTGGTTGATCAGCATTGCACCAGCCTGCTGCAGCTGGCTATACGAAAGGTTTTTAAAATTCAGCCTGAAGATGCCAGCCTGCAGGTTTTCCCACTCCCATCTTTTTAGTTGCTCCGCATTGTTCAGTCTTATTTCCTGCATCCCCTGCACCAATTGCAGCGTGGCATTATTTTCCTTGGCTGAAATATTGAACGTCTGATAATTTAATCTCCTGCGCATGCCGAGAAAAACCCGTACCCATAAAAAGTACAGCGCACTACCGACCGAAAAAACCAGCAACAGTTCCAAATTATAAAACGCAAGTAAAACCGTATAAATAATGAAATTCAATAATGAGAACAGGGTATTTAAGGCACTCCCCGTTAAAAAATTCTGGACGAGCCTGTTATCGCCAATGCGTTGCAAGGTATCCCCTGTCTGGCGGCTGTCGAAATAACTAATAGGTAACCTGGTGAGCTTTATCCAAAAATCGGACAAAATCGATAAATTAATGATTGTCGAGACCCTCAACAGCAGACGGGTTCGAATGAAATCAACAATTGTTTTGCTAAAAATGAGCATTAATTGCCCAACCAGTACGACCGTAATGAACCTAAGGTTTTGTGTATTAATCCCTGTATCCACAATACTTTGTGTCAGGAACGGGAATATCAGCTGCAGGAGTGATGTGACAAACAAGGCAATAATAATCTGTGTAATCTGCCAGCCGCTATTCTGTAAATATTGTACTATTAATCTCCAGCTCAGTTTACTTTCCTTATCACTGTTGGACTCATAAAACTTCGGAGTAGGGTCCAATAGAAGTACGACACCAAGCTTTTCCCCCCATTCCGTCGTACCTCTCAGCCAATAATTCAAAAAATCCGATCTTTTATACGTCAGTATGCCGTTGGCCGGGTCTGCGACGACAATTTTATCCTCCTTTCGAAACAGAGATTGCCTAAAGACCCTGACAAGCACCACATAATGTTTTTGATCCCAATGAAGGATACAAGGTAAAGGAGCCTCCCGGGTCAATTGAAGATAATTGAGCCGGACTCCTCTTGTTCTGAAACCCACCTGCTCTGCAGCCGTACTGATCCCCAATAGAGATACGCCTTCTTTGTTAAATCCGGCAGCCTCCCTGAGGCCATCAGCATTGTACTGCCGCCCATAATACCTGGCTATCATTCGCAGGCACGTGGGCCCGCAATCCATAGCATTTAGTTGTCGGTAAAAAATGAATTTCAACTTATTTTATCGTTTATCAGTCCATTCAGCAGTATATGGATCATACGCGCATTTAGCCGGTTTGGAAAGGCTGTCTTTCTTTACAGTATAAGCTCTGCAATCCGTGCATATATATCTAAATTCGCAATCTTTACAGATCTCGATCTGATCCTTGTTAATAAGCCACATCTCTTTAAAGGAGGAGTTATTCGAAAGAACGCCTTTAATATCGTTGTCCTTTATATTTCCATAAGAGATACGCATGGATGGGCAATTCTTTATATCCCCATTCCTATCGATCGCTATTTTCCTGTTCAGGCAGCTATTGTATTTTTGACTCTCCGTAAAAGTCGCCAGATTGATCGTAAAATAGCCTTCCGATATATGGCCACAATGTGTTTCATCTGATATGATCTCCTCAGCAAATCGTATGACCGTCTTACTCTGTGTTTCCATTTGCCGTCTAAATGGCGAAGAATGAAAAACGAGAAAGTGGATCCTTAAATTACCTTCAACAAAATGGGTAATCTCAGCATCTGTGAAGTCCTCCGAATATGGAACTAAAAGCTCTACGGACTTTATAGAGCTTGTCCGGAATAGACTCATCATTTCCGATAGCTCCGGGATCGACGTTTTTCTAAAAAACCGAAATTGAATGTCTTTGCAACCGAGAGCCTCCAGCTGGGGAATGATGCTGTCAAACTTATATCTGCTTTCCAGGCCAATATCGACAATGGCGTTGGTAATTATCGAAGGATGATCCCAGGACAGATCCAAATCGGGGAATAGCTTCAGATCGTCGAAATCGCAATAAAAAACATATTCTTCTTTACATAGAAAGTCGAAATATTCCTCTATAGTTTCCCTGTTCTCCTCTCCAAAGATCCGTATAATCTCCGCTATCGATCTGTCAGCGTGCTTTTCAAGGATCTCGAATAAGTCATTAGGAATAAATTGCAATCGACCTCTTTGTACATCGCAAATCGAGGAACGGCTATAGCCTCTTACCGGGATGCAATTTGCGTATAGCCTGAAATAGTGTTTATCCATCAACTCGGTTTAGGCATTTTGAGATAGGTTTATGGTGACCGGTGCTCAAGGAAAAGCGCGTTGAATAGCTTGTGTTTTGAATTAATCGCACAGAAACAGTAATGTCTTCCGGTTCAACATATTCCAATCTATTGTATGTAACGGGAAGCTCTTTGATCACGCTGCTTTCCAAATAAGATTGTATCTTTTGTAATTTTGTTTTACTCATTTATTAAATATTCGGCTATTTTTTTCTCCAAATAATAATTGCAGGGATAAGAAGTCATTCCAAATTGTCCTATTGGATTGACCTCAAAAAAAACATACTCCTTGTTTTGACTTACAGCCATATCGATAGAACCGGTATTCAAGCCTATTCTATTCATCAACTCAGCTAATCGCTCTTTGATGGCAGGAGGCAAAGTATATGGTACGGTCCTATTCGGTTTTTCCGAGTTGTATCTGCGAAAATCGACTGATGTCTGTGTGTCAGATTGGGAAAATATGGCCATTGTATAGAAGTCTCCGTTCAAATAGAAGATCCGAAGTTCATATTCTTTATCAATTTTATTCTGAAATAATGATAAAGGGAATGTTTCGTTGAGTTTATCAAACGAGCTGTCTGACAAGACATGTGTATAGTTGTATATGTATCCAAAGTTAATATCGCCAATATGAATAGCCTCCGAGATGGCTTTACAAATAATATCCTTATTGTTTTCCCTGAACTTTGCTAATTCCCTTTTCCGGGTGGTTACCAGCGTCCGGGGTACGGATATTCCTACCTCCCGTGCCACTTCAAGCGTTATTAATTTGTTTATATTCGTTCTGAAATAACTTCCAATAGATCTCTTTTGCAATAATTTAAAATGAATATATTCATTTATTCTCTTTTTTTCATATTGTAAATTGAGCTCGATTTCCTTTTTAAAAGGGAAATTCCTTTTAATCGCTACTGCAGGTAAGGTGACAGCAAAGTTGTCCCTTCTATACCAAAAAGAATCGATCTCGTCCAAGTCAATCCGCTGGTCATCCATCTCAATAAACAGCTTGTTCTTTATGGCGATATCTATAGAAACAACAGACACTGCTGAGGTCTCATTTATCCGATAAAATATCTTGCCGTAATGTCTGATCCAGCCTATCACATCATCAGTAGATGCGTCCTGCTCACTTGATATAATAACAATGCTCATGGGAATATATGCTAAAATCTATTTGCAAAAACCATAAAATAAGGAAACCAAAATATCAAACTTATAGTGTATGGATTTTGGGTTTCCTTATCGGCGTCATGTGATTAGGCCATCATACAATCTCCACCCGTATCGGTATAGGTGACCGTGTCCGTACCCGGCATTACATACGTATTGTATGTGTTTGACGAATTGCATGGGTTGGATGCCGCGGCCACTCCGCCATTGATTTTGCCTAATTCATTTCTGCCAAGTGATTTGAACTTTGGTGAGTCCAATTTTTCCAGCGTTCTTTTCATGTTGTTTAGTTTAATGATTAAGAAAAATATGCAAAAGGATCCTGTTTCATTCAATGATGGTTTGTCGCCTTTTTATACTCCTCCAAATCCCACTTTATCTTCCATTGGCTCAAATACTCTTCCAGTTTATTCAAACCGACCGACATTCTTCTTTTGTCTACATTGTCCGGGTCTTCGATAGGTAAAACATGGTACGCTCCGGTCGCCTGATCTATACCGACCTGGCTGCCATAGATCTGCATTTTGCCTTCTCCAATGGCGACCCTGTCTTCCAGCATTGCTAAGTATTCGCCTTTGGCTTTGCCGTTTTTAACTGCATCCCTAAGCATCGGCAGATATTTTTCCTGAGTTGTCAGGTCTGCATGCTGGATCACCAAAAACAACGCTAAATTGCCCTGTTCGCCAACGTCGTCGGCGCCGATCCATCCATATTTATCGAGAATTTCCTTTACTGTTATCAGATTGACCGAATCTGTCCTTTTTATTCCAGACCAAAGGGTTTTCATTTCTGAAGATTGCGGACCGAATTTTTCCTGGGCAGCCTGTATACTTCCTCTGTCTTTTTGGTCTTCGATCAATATTCTATTCAATTGTTGGCTAAGAGCCGGCTTATTAAGCGTGGTTTGACTTCTGCTCTTATCTATTGTCTCTATAAGTTTTTGCCATCGCAAATCCTTATGCAGCAAGATCAAATTGGAGTCAATTGAAATATCCACAAAATCAAAATAATTCGTGAATGTTACAATCCTGTTTAAATTATAGAAGGCGCTATCGGCATTGCCGGCATGCGTCCATGCGCAAGCAGCCGAATAACGATCTATAGGATATCCCTTTGAATTGTTCACCTTGAATGCATTTGAATAATATACGGCGGCACTTCCATAGTTTTTCGTTTTATAAAGTGAATCGGCTACTCTCACCCATTCGAAATATCTCTTATCGATTTGGGCCGCTACACATTTGCTGATGCAAAATAAAAGTAGGGGTAGAAAAAATTTTTTAGTCATAACTGGTTCAGGCTATAGCGTATAGTTCCGCTGTTGTATTCTTATTGATTTTTTTCTGAGACATGTATTCCTCTATCCGTGGGATTAAAACCGGTAGATCTTCCAGTATATAAATGCCTGGTAGCTTTTTCCCATTGATAAAAATAGCAGGCGTACCAACTACATTTCCTTGTACCAACCACTGGCTATGCTGTATAAGTCTTTCTTCCAGGTCTGCATCATCGAGGCGAACCCGAGGATGGGGCCATTTCTTCGCCCATTTATCATACTCCATGTATTCAAACCAATCATTCAGCATCTGCCGTATGTCCGGCTTGCTATCCTTGGCAGCCACATTTGCCAGGATGTCTTTGACAACGATGGTATGCATATCCTGGTCGTTGTTCGGATTGCAAAATAACCTTATCTGTACCTTTAGTCTGCCCTCAAACCGCCGAAGAAGATTATCGATCTGTTGATGCGCTTTTGCGCAAGGCCTGCAGTAAGGGTCGCTGGCTATTGTGATTAGCAATGAATCTGCGGCTTCTCCTATCACGACATCATTCTCCCAGACCGTTGTATCCACTTCCTGCTCTTTCTCCCATAGAGTGAAAAAGAGATTGGCATCTTTTTTACACTTTCTTAGTTCGGCCAGTTTTACCTTGTTGCTTTTGTTCGTTTTTAGCAGTTGTTTTACCGGCAATAGCATTGCCGCCATAAACAGGAATAGAACAAAAAAAAGTACCTCGGGCATTATACGCTGAAATGGAAGATGGACGAAAAAGGCAATCAACCCCTGTAGTAACAGGATCGAGACAATTCCAAGGCATAATGTACACCACTGTTTTACTTTGACACCTTGTGTAAAAATACTCCAGAAGGCTACCGGAATTCCCAAAAAAGAAAGTAACAAATTACCTTGCAGCAGCAATGGGCGCCAGCACCCCAATAAATATAAAATAAACTGTGATGCAAAATAGAGAACGGAAAGATCAGCGGGCGTGAAACCCCAAAGACCTTTGGCATAGCTGGTTTTCAAAACCTGCCCGCAATCTCCTGCGCCGACAGGTCCACACACATGCCTGACGAGTCGGTTTGGAAGCCCCATCTCCCCACTCAGGAGAGCAACACTAATCATCAAGCCGATCAATGAAAGGAGGCCAAACGCATTGATAGCTATATTAAGAAAATGCACGGCCGATAAAATGAACAGCATGATGGCGGTGAAAGAAACTGTTAGTCCAACCAGCCTGGCATTTCTGTCCTCTTGCCGATACTGCATGTGCAGATCGTTTTCCCAATTTGAGCGCCCTTCAATGTAAATAACAATTCCTGTCCAATGTGCCGTTACTTCCTCTTGTGCTTCCCATTCTATAACATCTGAAATCACATGCATCCGCTCGCCGCTGGGATCGTTTATATGAGCTAACAAGGGGTAACTACACTCATTTAGGTATGACCTATCGATACGTAAGGCTTTATATCCAACTTGGCCGATCTCTAAAAAGTCAACTATCGACAAAAGAGAAGGGTAACCCGGATGCGTAGTTATTTCCGCTTCGCAGTAATGCCGGTTGATCTTATTGCCGGTAGCTCTAAGCCAGAAATATACCGTTTCCCAAAGTTGGGTGGTATGTTGGTTCATAGCAATCGAAAAGATAGGTATAACAAAGACGGAGAGAGGGGCACGACGTCACTTGGCTGTCTATAAAGGGTCATCATGAAGCAGACTGTTTATGAATGTGGTAAAATGGCTAATCGGAGCGGGCAGGACTATTATTTACACTAAGTAAAGAAATTTTTTTATAATCTTCTAAGGGAAAACGATCGGTTGTATTTCCCCAAAGAATTGGATCCGATCAGGATATTGTCGTTTTTATACCTGCCGATGTGTGCACAAAACTTCATAGAGCGTGTCGTTTTTTCCCTAGTCAGCGTGTCAAATCAGGGGTAAATCGTGCTTTACAAAAAACGCAGCTCTTTTAATTTTAGCGCAATAAAAACCTGCCAAAATACCGTTAAATCACGCACCTTTTTTGCGAAAATCCACAGAATCTCCGCGAACGGTTCCGCAAATACCTGCTTGATCACTTTAACGGGGATAAGTACGTAAAGGTACCGGCAGCAGTTCCCGTCAATGAAAAAGACGGTGAAATGCAGGAGGGTAAAGATAAAGGACGAAAAAGGAGAAGTGCAGGTATTGTGTACCTCGTTGCTGGATACGGCAAAATACAAGTTGGAAGAACTGGAGAACTATACCAACTCCGGTGGGCATTGAGGAAGGATTGTGTGCGGCCTTAGCCTTCCCTGTTGAGGATAAGGTCATCAAGGAATATGAAGAAGCGAAGAAAAACGGAGTGGTCAAGCATAGACAGAAAATAATATCAATTGTTAAACTGATTGAATCTTGTACGGTACGGCTATACGTGGCTGTGATCCTACTAAATAATCTCATACAACCTCGCCAGGTTGATCAACTCCACCGTATTAGAGATCTTCAGCTTGTCGAGGATACGGGTCTTGTGCGTACCTACGGTCGATTTGTGAAGGCTGAGCGTATTGGCGATCTCGGAGACCGAACTCCCTTTCAGCATTTGCAATACCACTTCGAACTCCCTGTCGGAAAGGTCTTCAAAGGGATTGTCCTTTAGCTTTTTGGTCAGCTCGCCGGAGAGAATTTCCGCCAGGTTATCGCTGATATATCTTTTCCCTCCCAGTACTTTCTGGATGGCATATTTAATTTCCGATTCTTTGGAGTATTTGTTGAGGTAACCATGCGCTCCGATCTTCAGGAACCGCTTCGCAAAGAAGACTTCCTGGTTCATGGTGAATATGATGATCTTGAGGGTGGGATATTCTTTTAAAAGGTAGGTGGTCAGGCTGAAAGATTCCGTATGAGGCATGTTAATATCCAATATCAGCAGATCAAAGCTGGCGGATCTCATTTTTTTGATCACCGTCTCTCCATCTTCGGCTTCATCGATCACCACGTCCCGGATACTGCCGTTGATCAATAACTTTAGTCCGGCCCTGACAATGGAATGGTCATCGGCGATTAAGATATTATGCATGGGTCTAGATTTGAATAGGGTTGTTATTGGCTCAAATATAAACGATATAACTTATATTGACAGGCCCGGAGCGCCTGATTTCATTTTTTTTGTGATTTAGCGCCAATTTCCTCCCTATACGATCTGACGGCCGTCAGTAATCTCTTATATTTTGGAATGACCGATTGCAGGAAAAGGATATAAAAAGAAATTGATAGGAAAATAATGATCAACCACTTATAAAACCCATTCTCACTAATATGAGCATAGGCGGCGCTATTCAGCCAGGAAAGGGTCTTTTCAAAAAGAGCCAGCAGGTAGAATCCCGCTAGTACGCTGATAATCCCGAACGAGAGGACATATTTATCCAGTACCGTTTCGATTTTATGGAGAAAAGGGATCAGTTTCAGCGAGAGCAATGAGGGATAGTCGGCAAAAAGCAGCAGCCGGATATGAAAATAGATGAAATACGATAGCACGAAAAAGAGCGCAGCCTGCTGATACAGATCATTTCCGTTGGTTTTGAACTCGGTCCTCCACTGGTAAATATTTAAGAACCACAAGACGCCGGCGATAAGGATCCGCCCGTGGATCCTGGGTTTCAGGTAAAAAGCGCCGGCCAAAGGATTCGTTACGACTATTTTTTCCAGGTCGGGGGATAGGATAGGGCGTTCCTCCATAGATACCTCCGGGAAACGGTTCCAGTCCTGCTGTACCTTCTTTAACTCCATATCAACATCTCCTTTAGATAAGGGATAAAGCTCTTTTTCGGCTGCTCTTTAACGGATAGCTGTTTTTTAGCAGGAATGAATCCCGTAAGTTCAGGAATATCAGCAGGAGCCACTTTCTCAAATTCCAGAAATAAAAGGATCTTCTCATAATCCGATATTTCCCCGACTGACTTCCTGAATTTAAGCATGGACCGCTGATAATCAGGAGATTTAAATTGTATAACCTCGTCGGTGTCCGGCTCCAGGCGGCGGGAAATGGAATGCAGGGCCGTCATATTCAGGCAAGCCCTTAGAAAAAGCGTATTTTTTTCGTCTCCCGCCCGCTTATACTGTATGTTCTGGGCGGCGGCAGCAATGATTTCCACAAAAAGGCGCTGATGTTCCTTGTAAGTATTCGCAAAAAGCCGGCACATCGAGTAGACTTTCTTGTGCTGCTGCTTGAGATGGGACCGGACGACCTCAGTGGCGCCGCCCTTTTTTTTCGCATTATTCATGTAGGTATGGATTTAGTGATCATAGGGATGGATTCGGATTCTGTCGGTAAATATTTCAATAAAACAAGACTTTCAATAATTGCAATTGCGTTTTCAGATACGAGAAAGGACAAGACGCCTAAAAGCCGTAAAAACCGAACTTTTTTTTAGTGAAAGCACTATATATTGTCATTTATTCATATGTATCGAATCTTTTGGTGTTTTGTAGTTAAAAAACTACACTCAATTAAATTATTTACTACATAAACACGGATGCCTAATTAATAACTTGTTGCTAATTCCGGGTAGGTGTGAGATTTCAGGAGTTTGTTTAGTCAGGGGAATGTAGATATTCCAATGAAGGATCATTCGGAACATATCCTTCATTGGAATGTGTATTTATGTCTGTGAACTTCGGCCTAAAGGCCTGTTCACGACCGGGTTCCACCCGGTCAGGAAAGAAGGATTTAAACAGCTTATATAGATTAGTAGCCTGTATAAGTTCTTACTATGGCTGAATAAATTTAATTCAATGAGTTATGTATCTCTTGAAAATTCAGAGCCTTTTCTGAAATGTTTTGAGGTGATCGCAGAAGACAAGTCTTGTATCGTAACGGATTCGGTGCTTTATTTCTCAGGGAAGACAGGAAAGGGCTTTATCACCGTCGCCGGTGTTTCGACCGGAATAGAAGTCCTGGCCGTGAATGTCTCCATGCTTACCGACGATCTTACCTTTAGTTTCCTACCTTCTCAAAATGCATCTTCCTATATTTTAAGTATTGAAGAGATCTGTATCCCGGGCAAACCGGAAAACGAAGGGGCCCTCTCCCTTTCCGGCGCCCCCACAGACAAGGTCAATTCTTCCGTGTCCATCACCGATGCGGAATATGGCAAACTGATCACCTACCCGAAAGAACGGATTATCCGTTCCCTCATCGTAAGAGTGCAAAAGTCAAGTCTTGAGCACCTGATTCATGATTTTGATGCAGGGGCCATCGCGACGATCCTCCAGTCCACCAACCGGGTATCTTCCATCAGTTGGCCGATCACCTTTAAATACCGCCTCCTGATTAATGATTTTATGGCGGAGATCGTACAACACCCTTTTCGCGAACTATTCACCATCAGAAATATCTCCATTCTGGTTGAATACCTGCTGCAACAATTCTTTGTAATGGACAAACTGGCGGGCGAGGGAAATTACCTGAGTTCCCAGGACACCGTCAATTTATCCAAGGTAGAACAGCATCTTTGTGTACATTATAAGAAAGAGTTTCCGGGTATCGAAAAGTTATCCCGTATCTCGGCTATGAGCCCCACCAGCCTGAAAACAAAGTTTAAAAAATACTATGGAGAGACCCTGTTCGGATACTACCAGAAGAACAAATTAGAGCATGCCAGGAAATTGCTGGACAATAAAATGCCTGTGAAAGTGGTCGCAACGGAGATCGGGTATTCCAACCCCTCTCATTTCACGCTGGCCTTTAAGAAAGAATATGGGTTTTCCCCCTGGCATTATCTCAATCCTCATTAAGATATGGACCCGACTATATTGATAGCCCCTTAATACTAACCTGGAAACGCATAACTATGAAGCCCCTAACAACCCCTTTACCTAACCAGAAAGCCGATACCCCTTATCGGTTTTCCGAAAGACTGCCCGTTGGATTGACCATCCATTGCTGGAAAGAATCGGCGGATCGATTGAATACCGCTCTCCCCGCCTTGGACGAACAAGACCTCGTTTTGACCTTTATTAATTACAAGGGAGATCTGCAGATCGCTACCGGAAACCAGCAGGATGACCTGCAGCCGGCAAGCCCCGGACTGGGACTTCTGTCCACCGGTAATAAACCCTTACAATTCAAATCCTTTTCCCCCGTCCATCTTTCGGCCATCGTCCTGTTCATCCCCAGGGATTGGATCGGCGTGTTTCTAAAAGATAACCTCAATTTCCAAAAAATAGAACAGGCGCTGGAAACGGAAGCGAATATCATTACCTGCCGGCTGGGCCGGAGGCAACTGTCCCTATTCTCTTCGGTAATGAACCTGGAAGCCGGGGGCAAAAGCAACCTCCTGGAAATCCAGAATCATGCACTCTCCCTTTTGGAATTCTTTTTATGCAGCCGCCACCGAAACCTCTCGGCCGTCCATGCTGCAAGCGGCATCGACAATGAAGATGACCTCAGCCTGATAAAAGAAGTGGAATCCTATATTTCCGAATACTACTGTTCCGACACTTTTACAGTGGATTCCATCCTGAAAAAGACCTATACCAGCTATCACAAGCTGAATTTCTTATTCAAGTCGATCCATGGCATGACCATCTCTGAATACATACGGAATAAAAGGATTGAAAAATCCAAAGAGATGATAGCCGACAACGCTAAGTCCATCAGCCAGATCGCCTATGAAATCGGCTATTCCAGCATCAGCAACTATATACTGGCCTTTAAGAAAATTTACCAGATCACCCCCGGTAAATATAAAAAGCAGATGGATAGCCTGGCCTGATTGCAGCCGGCCTACGCCCCGGATAGGATCAGGGCCCGATAGGGAATTTGAGCTTTACCGTTGTCCCCACCGTCTCTCGGCTGTCGATCGATACCGTACCCTGGATCCTTTTGGTAAGGTCGAAAATGAATTTATGTCCCAGCTGGCTGCCCGATTGCACATCATCCAGGCTATCGCTGCGAAGAAAATTTTCGATTTGCTGTGGACTCATCCCTTTCCCCGTATCCGAAACGGAAATGAGGATATGATCTTCTTCTTTATACCCGCTGATAAGGATCTTGCCCTTGTCGGTATACTTGTTGGCATTGTCGACAAGATTACGGATGATCGTAATGAGGATATGCGGATCCGAATAAATAGCCAGGCCCTCAGGAGCGTCATAAGAGATACTGTTGCCTTTTTGTTGTACCTGCTCCAGGAAAAAATCATAGATCTCCTGGAATAAGGGCTCCAGCGGAAACAAGCGCCTGGTAATACTGAAATTATTCTTTTGACTGGTCACCCACAGCAGGAAGTCCTCCGAAAAATTATAGATATCATTCGACCCTTTCTTTACCCAATAGGTACGCTCCTTTATTTCTTCAGCGGAAAAATGAGCCAGGTTATCATGCAGGTTGCCCGCCAGCATAGTGAGGAAGCGGAGTGGCGACCGGAGATCATGGATCACCAGCGAGATCAGCTTTTCCCGGACTTTACTGGTCTGCAGCAGGGCCGCTTCAGATTCCTGTAATTTTTTCACGGTCTTTTCCATAGCCACGACGGTCCCTTTTAATTTTTCTGCCTTGACCCGCACTTCCTTTTGCTTTTCCACCAGTTTCAATCGCAACTGTACCAGCGCCCCCAGTAATAATAAGATCAAAAGCCCCGCCAGCAGCATAAACCAGGTGGTCCGGTAAAAATTCGCCCTGACAGCAATGTTCCATTCCCGATAAGAGTAGTTATTCTTCCCAAAACCATTGACCTTCCGCACCCGGAGCGTATAATTGCCCGGCCCGAGCCTGCTGAGGTTGAGGGTACCGTCTTCAGGCACTTCTTTCCATTCGTCATTCAATCCTTTTAAACAATATTCCAGGTACAGGTTGTTCCGGTTGCCCAGGTAGGGGCAGGATATGTCCAGCAGCAAACTATTATAATCAGGGGGAAGTACGATGGAATCCGTTTTGTGACCCCATTTTCCGTCGATCTCGATATTCGAGATATCGATGCGCCCCTGAGGAAAGTCCGATAACAGGGAGTCCGCATAAAAACATACCATTCCTTTCATGGAAAGCAGCGTGACAAATCCATCCCGGGTGATCACTCCGGAATTATTGAACCCTCCGTTAAACTCATTGGTCCGAAGCCCATCCTGCCGGCCATAATAGTAATAATAGATCTGGGCGCCCGCCGAATCGCACCAGGCATCCATATCCGCCTTCGGGACCTTGAACAACCCCTTATTACAAGAGATCCAGATGTTATTCTTATTATCTTCCAGGAAGCAATGGGCCGTGATGAGGAACCCATTTTTGCCCAGGGGCATTTGGAAGAACCGGTCATGGTAATAGTAGTAATAGCCCTGTCCGTAAGTACCCACCAGGACCCCTCCATCCCTGCAGGCATGGATGGCCCGTACATGGGCGTCGGAAAGGAAGGGGATCTTTTTGGCCTCCTTACTCCGGGAATCATACTGGATCAGACCGGTGAAACTGGCAATCCAGAACTGATGCGGCCCCACCAGGCACAAGGACTCATTCGCCCCTTTTACAGCAAGCTGCCCGTTGTTGAAAATACGCCGGAAGCTGTCTGCCTCCTGGTACCATAAAGATCTTTCCGTTAAACAATAGAGATGCCCCTGTTCGTCCTCCTTATAGTCGATGATCTGCCCGTCGAGCGCAGGAAAAACCTGCACCGTTTTCATGTTGGTAGTTGATTTTCGGGGAAGATTATAAATGGCGCTCCACACGTAATCTTTCTTATCGATAAAAAGACACCGTTGCCAGATAGGAGTACTGTCTTTGAACGACCCGAATTTTCCCGTAGCGTCGAAACTGAACAGTTCCGTCAGGATCGTTGATCCGTGAAGGAGCGCGAGAGGCCCGAAAAGATAGCCGGACAACTTCTCCTGCAGGGGAGGGGAGAAGCTGCTCTCCTGGAACCTGCTTTTACGAAGAGAATAGAACCCCTCCGTTCCCGTTGCGACCAGGAGCAGGTCAAGCTCCGGATTATACTCCACCCCGTTGATATTCGTGGCAAAACCCAGGTCCAGCAAATACCGGGTCGTCAATTCCCCGCTGGGTTCCCGGTAGATCCTGTATAACCGGCTCCCCGCCAGTAAGTGGCTGATCTCCCCGGAAGAAAATAGGCGGAAGACGCTCGCCCGCAATGCGGCCTTTCCGCCGACATCCGCTAACAGATCTCCCCCGATAGCCGCAGCGCCCTTCACCTGTTTCCCATCCAGGTATACGCTCACTACGGAATCCTTTTTAAGGATATACAACTTCCTGTCCAGGACCAGGTACTCCTGGTTCCTGTTGCTGACGCCGGACAGCTTCAGCAGGTCCTTATCATTATAATAATAGAGAGTATCCCTGTAAAGCAGGTAGATATGAGCGGAATCGACCACATAGAAATTCCTGTTCTGTTCAAAAAGTTCCTTGAAAATGAGCGCCCGCTGACCGGTGGCCTCTCCCGGCAAGGCGCTGTTCAGAAAATGAGTAAAATCAAAGAGCTGTTTCCCCGCGTTGAGAAGATGGGGCTTTTGCAGGGCGGAAGTATTTACGGGACTCAGTAAATGGCTGTTATTCCCCGCATAACAGTATAGATTATGGTCGTTGGTCTGAAAATAGATAGGACCCTTATCATTTTTACCCAGCATCGTCACATTCGACTCCATGACAGGCTTATCGTCCGGGTAATATAATTTGAAAGAATAACCGTTAAAGCGGACCAACCCTACCTGCGACCCCAGCCATAGATAACCCTCATTGTCAAAAAGAAGGTCATTGATGCTATTCTGCGGTAATCCATTCTCATCGGTGAAATGCTGAACAAAATATCCATTGTAGGGATCTGGCTGAGCCAGTGCTGGTGTAACAGACAATAAAAAGATAGTAAAAATGGAGAACGTGATAAGCCTTGTTATCATGCCTTAGCCTTAAAGGCTAAATATAGCAGAAATAAAACGATATAGCCAGTATAAAGCTCCTGTATTTTTCGGATAACGATTTCCTGATATATGATGCCTCCGGATCCCATGAGCCTCCCGGCCGGAGCATAAAAAAACTCCCCTGTAGGAGAGTCTTACTAACTAACTTATCCGAAGTTTTTTGTTGATCAATCTTCTGTGAGTCTTCGGATATCGGATCCATTCTTCAACAGGATATCAGTGTTTTTTCGTGGGATATTGGATCTAATCTTTATTTGTTTAATAAAGATAATCTAAGACCTTGCAGAACTTTAACGATTTATTGTCATTTGACTGTCAGGAAAGACATAACTGTCGGTTTTACATTAATTCAGAGCCTGCACCAATTGTCCGATCGCGGCATTTATTTGAACAGAATGATTAAAGAGCGGGGGGAGAGCGGGGTATTTTTATAGGCGACTAAAATCGGTATTCTATGAATAAACTTTACACTACGGGGCATCTCTGCGTACGCGCCAGTTTTTTTGTCTCCCTTTCTTACTGGTAGTAAATGGAAAGTTCGCCAATCTCAGACTCCTAACTTTTCCATTTAAATTGATCCGTTATGCCCTTATTCGATCTTTCCTTTAACATCGATCTATTCACCCTGCTGGTGATCATCGGATTATCTGCACTTATTGGATTTTTATTACGAAGCTATCAGATCAGGAAGAAAAAACGACGTATTGCAGAGCTTGAACAGGAAATGATGAAAGCATACGCTGAAGTACTGGTGGTCCAGAAAGAATATTGCGATCTGGAATCCAGGGTTAGGGACATGGCCATTCCCGTGATCTCCATGAAACATACAACCAAGGAAGAAGAAAAGAAAAAAGAAGAGTCGCCGGATCGGAAAAGCAGGCCGACACGAACTGCCTGAAAGAGCTTAATTGTCTTATTGGGTAGGTTCATTTAGATTTATGAGCATAAAGGCGTATTATATTTTATTTTTTTTACATACGCGAGATATTTCGATCAGATGCCCTTCAAATAAAGCGTTCATTTTCATGGATATTGGTATCACTGAAATTTCTCGTCCTTAAAACCAATAAACCTGGAGACGATGCCATACCCATTCTCCCGAAAAGACAAGTTCTTGTCTTCCTTAGCCGTAGCCCTATTGATAGCTATCGGATCTGACGCCGGGCCTGCCGATATTTTTTTACAATCTTCCTTTCCCCGCCCTCATATTTTTTTAAAATATTCGTTATATAATAATGGTGATGCCGGATGGATGAAAATTCCTGACACGCCGGGCATTAAACATAAGGATGGTGCATTATCACGATATATCCGGAAGGAAAGGAACAGTGACCTGGTAATTGCCATACCGGATGCGGAAAACGGGAAATATAAAGTCCGGTTCTTTGATGAAGAAGACAAATTTTTATTTGAGATCAAACAGATACGGGATTCCTTACTGATCGTTGAAAAATTAAATTTTCAGCACGCCGGCGTATTTCAATATGAGTTATATAAAGACAATATGCTGGTGGAAAGAAATACGTTCTCGATTAAAAAAGACTAAAACAACATAAGATGCTTAATCCGATACCCTTCATTTTAAAACCCAAATCCCATGAAAGTCATTACAAACCTTTTATTTAAGGTTACCTTATCTTCCATGATCGTCACGGCTCCGGCAATGATAACCAATAAGGATGCCAATTCCGGAAGCCCGTCCAGAAAAGATAGTATGCTTTCTTACTATTCTTCATCGGTCATAAAGAAATTCGTCAATTATACTACCCTCACCGCTGCTCCTCTATATCCCGAGGTTAAGGAGAATGCTAATTCAGCGGAAGCCATCGCCAAAGCTGTCGAAACAAAGATGGTGGTCAGCGAAGCCGTGATCCTCTACGATTATATGTCCCTGGAACAGTCCGGGCTGAATGAAAAAGCCTTTGAATACGCCTGGCGGGGATACCATAATCTTTTGAAAAAAGGTCTTATCCGGAAGAAAAGCGTACTCTCTATCTGTGATTTCAGTCAATCCTCCTGCAGCAAACGGATGTATGTGATCGACGTACGCCACAAGAAATTACTGTACCGCACCTATGTCGCCCATGGCCAGAATTCAGGCGCCGAATACGCCGATTCCTTTTCCAACGAACCGGATTCCTACAAAAGCAGCCTGGGTTTCTATATCACCCAAAAAGTCTATTACGGACGTAACGGACTTTCCTTGCGCATTGATGGCGTAGACTCCGGTTATAACGACCTGGCAGTAAAGAGAAATATCGTGCTGCATGGATCTACGTATGTGAGCCTTAAGTATATGAATAATAATGGAGCGATCGGTACCAGCCAGGGATGCCCGGCGCTATCCAAGACGATGAGCCCGAAGATCATCCGCATCGTCAAGAACGGGAGCTGCCTTTTTATTTACCATCCCACGCAGAAGTACTTACAGGAATCCGCCGTTATTAACAGTTGACGAACTTTTGACGAACCCTTGACGAACGAATGAGTGAAACCTTAATCCGCCCATTCTATGGCACCCGTAGAAAATTTTATATACCTTTTTTTAAAATAAATATACAGCAGCTTGTCGCAAAACTGCAAACCCCTGAACAACCCCTAAATCCCGAATCGTAAGATTGCAACCCGAAGGCTGATCGAAAGATCGGCCTTTTTTGCTTTTATGGGCGGGCGCCGGCAGTCTTTCTTTCGTTCAGTCTTCAAGTTTATAGGTTTCTCCCGCGCCGGCGCGGGAACGATACTGGCTTGTTCTGCGGGCCCGGGAGACCTGACGGTCTCCCTTTCTCTGCTCTCATGATGGGGCTTCGCCCAGCGCACCCGTGGTGCGCTATTGAACCGATAACCTGATAATCACCTGTGTCCCCTTCCCCTTTTCACTCCGGATCGACAGATTCCCCCTGATGATCTTCAGCAGATCCTTAACGATCAGATAGCCAAGTCCATTACCCTTCCGCCGGTCCACATTGGCGGAAGAAATGATAAAATGATCGGCCATGATATTATTGATCTGCTCCTGGGTCATCCCCACACCCGTATCTTCGATCATAAGCGCTATCCCCTCCGGAATAGGCGCAGTGCTGACAAGAATATGCCCCTCCGACGTAAAATTAATACTATTCAGCACGAGGTTATATACAACGATCTTTACCGGCTCGATGAACTGGTAAAGGCTGAGGTTTTCGCTTATCGCATTGATAAGCCGTATCTGCTTTTGTTTGGCCATGGAGTTGAAAATGCCGAATAGCTGCGTCACTAACTGATGCAGATTAAAACTTTCCCTGGCAAGACGCCTGTCCTCGTTCTTGAATTTGATCCAGTTCAGGATATTGGTAGATAATAACTCCAGCTCCTTGGAGGTATTCATGATCTCTGTGATCGTCTCCTTCTGTAATTCCTCCGTCAGTTCGTCTTTTTTCTCTATCAGGCTCTTGCCTGCCAGATGCAGGAATTTTAATGGGGTCACCAGATCATGACTTATGATCGAAATCAGCCTTGTTTTGATATGATCGGTCTTTTCCAGCTCCTCATTCTTTAGCTTCAGCTCTTTCGTTTTCTCCATGATCTGCCGTTGCAGCCGGTGCTGCCTGATCTGGAATTGAAGGGTGCGCAGGCCGACGATCCCAATGATCCCCGCAGTAAGACAGCATAATCCCAGCAGCCATACCCAGGGCTCCTGGTACCAACGCGCATCGATATGGAAACTGCTCTCTGCATACGTATAATTTTCCGCGCCAAACCCGATCAGCTTCCGGACCAGGAGCCGGTAATCGCCGGAGGGCAGGTTGCTAAACCGTAGCTGGGGATTATTCTGGATCTCCAATAACTCCCAGTTCTTTGAATAAGGCTCCAGCTTATACTCTACATAGATATTTTCTTTATTGACCCAGGCCGGAAATCCCAGGGAAAAAGATAATTCCCGGGTGCCGGAAGACAGACGCGGCCTGAATAAAGAACCTTTATTGATCTTCCGGCCATCTGCACAGAACTCATCGATATAGATATTCCCTTCCTGTAAGGAATGAAGAGGCCGGGACAGATCCACCCATACCAGCCCATCCATAGAAGGAAAAGACAGAAGACTGTCATTCAGAGCCAGGGCACAAGGACTACAACCCCCGTTCAGCTCAGTAATGGCCATGCCGTCATTACGGCCGTAATACTGGTAATAGACTTCCGGTATATCTCTTTCAAAGGCATTGACCATATCCTCCGGCATAGCCCGGAAGAGCCCCTTATTCGTGCTTATCCAGCAGAACCCTGCTTTATCCGGCATGAAGCAATGGGCGTACAGGAGATAATTGTTCTTGTCCAATGGAACAGGCTTCAATACCCCCTTTTTCCAGAGATAGATCCCCTTGCCATAAGTACCGATAAAGAGGTAATCCTTATATTTCCACAAGGCCCGGACACAGGTTCCCGGCGGCTGAAGCAGGGTATCCAGCACATGGGTACGTACATCGAAGCTGAGCAAGCCATTGCAGGTGGCGATGGCCAAAATCCCCGGTTTCAGCTCCAGCATGGAAAAAGGAACATTACTGTTGATATCCGGTCTCGGATACCGGTATAAATAATCGAATTGCCCGTCTTGAAAAATGCCGATGCCGATAGCATTGGCTATATATAACCCGCCGCCGGATAGGGCAAACCCATCCGTGATGGACCCGGAACCAGCGAAAAAAGGAGCAGTCTGGCCCGTCCGGTAAGTATAACGATAGATGGTATCCTCATGGCTGTACCATAAAAGACTATCTGCCGTAAGAAAGGTAAAATTATTAAAAGCTGTCCTCACCGGAAGCCGGGAAGGGGAGGGGACGCGCCCGCCCAATACATCACCCCCTGAAGTCAATACCGATCCGTTCGGTAAAGCGATCTGGCTGTAACAGGAAGTGATCTGATCCGGGGACGGAGGATCTTTTTTAACGGAACGCAACCTGTCTTCCCGGATCACGATAATTCCTTTTGAATTGGTCCCCAGGAACAGGATCCCGCTCTTTTCATCATAATCTGCATAGGAAAGCAGGGCGTCCGTAGGAACAACCGTGCAGATAGGGCGTGCAACGAGATCGTCCTTCCCGTATTCCAGCTTCCAGGCCCGCGATCCCTCGATCAGGATAGGGTTCTTCATACCATTCTCCCAAAAAAGCTGTTTGTGCCTATTCGCAGAAGAAGTAACAGGGTCGATGATTCTTAGCGGCACAGGCATTGTCCGGAGAGTGTCCACATTCAGCCGCAAAAACCCGGATAGCCTGCTAAAAGCGAAGAAGGCCCCACCCAGCCGGAATACTTTCGAGTCAGGCGCAAAAGGGGTGATAAGGGCCGGCTCTCGTTGACCCAGCCGGTAATCGTACAGGGAATCTTTATGGAAAAGGATGATACGGCTCCCGCTTACCGGGATCTCCAGCTCCTTGTTGAAATTGAAACCGAAATCAGCTGCAGGCAGGGTAGAGGATTGCCGGAATAATGCTCCGGATGCGGCCAACCCCACCAGCCTGAAGGTGGAAGGACGAGTGTCCAGCTGCGCCTGACCCATGTATTGCAGTCTGTTGCGCATGACGAAAAAAATATTCCCCGACTCATCCGAAGTATAGATCCTCCCTTGCTCGTTCTTCAGCATGAACAACATCCTTTCAGAGAATAATTCAGGTGTATTGGCTTTCGAAAAAATAACGAAATCACTGCCGTTATAACGGGTCACGCCCGCTTCCGTGGCAATCCAGAGGAACCCCGTTCCTGCATCCCATTTCAGTCCTTTGATGCCATTGGAAGGAAGACCGTTGTCGGTGGTAAATCGTTGTACCTGGTAATTATTCTGCGCCGGTAGTAAAAAAGAGGATCCCCCCAAAAAGATTATAAGTAAAAATGACCGGTAAAATGCCATAATACGTAAGGTTCTCCTATTACCAAGATACACCCGTTATCTTAATAATTGACATTATATAGGGTGGCTAATTCTATCAGCTCTTTCAGGTTGGCCGTCAGGGTCTTTTCAAATATCCTGTTTTTAACCGTTGAAATGGTATTCATTTTTACATTCAGGGTCTCGGCAATTTCTTTGGTTCCCAACCCCTTTAATACATAATGCAGTATTTCTAATTCCCTGGGAGCCAGTGCGGAAAAAGGATTATTAGGATATTTTATACCGGAGGGGTCGCGGAAGATCTGCTCATTTTGGAGAAAACGCCGCAGCAGACGGATCGTTTCCTCTTCAGGCGTGATCTTGGGAAGATAATGATCGATCCCATATTGTTTCAGGGCCTTTCCATATACTTCGGCAGGCTGCATGGAAAACACCATGATCCGCAGGTCCGGATAAACTCTCCGGATATTGGGCAAGATCTCCAGCGTGCTCCCATCCGACAGAATAATATCCAATACCAGGTGCGTGTATTTCTTTTTGGTCAGCTCCTTCATCAGCTCATTACAGCTCACCACTTCATGAACGTCCGTAAATCCCAGGTGCAATTGTAACAACAACTTAAGTCCCTTACGGATCATACTATGATCGTCTGCCAGTAATATTTGTGGTTGCATAATATTGGTTGATCCGCTTAGGTGATAAGTGTTTTCTCTTACTGCCGGAACCTATGCTAAATTCAGTAATAAAAAAGAATGCTTTGTAGAATTAATTCTACTATTTGTTGGGATAAAGCAATTAATATTGCTTATCCAAATGACCGAATATCCGGTCAATTATCGCAGCTAGATCAACCTGTGTCCTTTAATATCCCGGTGCTTCCGCATGACCCACGTGCTTCAGGGATGTCAATGTTATGCTAGACCATTATCATTGTAATCATTTAAATTTTTACTATGTCTGGTTTTCGTCTAAAACTCAACAGGTTAAGAAATATCCCTTATGCGTCCTCGATCCAGGAATCATTGCCCTTCGAAAGTTCTTTTGAAGTGGAATATTTCTTCAATGGACAATGGGACCTGATCATCGTCAAGCCCATTCTGATCAATAAATTAGTGATCTTTCTCGTAAATTTTCCGGAGGAGGGTGAAGACCCGATAGCCCTTGTATATAATAAAAAAGATACCTGGTCGGATATCGAAAAAGAATCCACCGGCCTCACGGAAGCGCTCGGCGCCGCTATCGAAAATTATTATTCCACCCGTTACTTACCCTGGTCTAAAAGTCATGATGGATATCCTGACATGGAATGGGATAGCCATTTGTTGAACTAATCGGGAAATACTTAATTTTTTTTATTATGGACGAGCTAGACGAACAGGCTTTTAGCATAAATGATCTGAGAGAAGGCTCTCCCCAGGCTTTCAAGGAACTTTTCTTTCAATATTATCCCGAATTCTTCTCTTTCGCCTATTCCTTACTGGGAGATCAGGCCTCCGCTAAGAGCAGCACAACGGACGCCTTTTTCCTGCTTTGGAAAAAACGCGCACATTTTGATAACGACAAAGACGGTAAGGCCTTTTTATACAATACGATCCGCAATAGTTGTTTTAACTACCTGAAATACCGGCAGAAGCACCCGGGGGCGAAAGAATATTTTCCGGAAATTAAAATGGATACCGCTTTTCCCGGCGACACCCTGCAGGAGCTATTGTCCTATGTGGCCAGGGTGACATAACGGTCAGCTCTCACTTCCCGGGTCGCAAACCATAATGCCAGGATCGTCCCGTAACTACCTCCCCGCTCTACCCATTCGAATAGTTCATAATGCGGATAAAAGAGTTCACTGGACATTTTCCATACCAAGAGCCCCAGCAGGACAGGACGCAAAGGACGGATCAGCACGGAGCAGGCGGCGACGATCTCGAAAAGACCGACATAGAGGGCGACCGTATCCGGAGAAGAAATCCCCAGCGCTGCATATTGACCGAGCAAACCCTTTTTCTGTAATATATTAAGCCAGCCATGGCCAAGCAACAGCAGGAATACGACTATCCTGAGGCAAAGGGTCAGTTTGGCCAGCGTTGCCTTAGGGATCCCGCTATCTGCAGAGAACTGATTGCCGCGGAGATCTCCGGCAGAGGACCCGCTATCCGGACGGACCCGCGCTATCCAGCCCCTGATTCCCTTCCCGCCGCTGCCGGAAAGTATCAGAAAGGCGAGGGGCGCCCCGAAATTGCCCGCGCGCTCGATCAGCTCCGCGAAAGGCTCGCCCGACAGAGGACGGAGCGATGCCGTCACGACTCCCCAGATCAGCAGCCACAAAGGAATGATCCGCATGGGGTGGATCAGCATGACGACTCCCAACAGGATATCGAAAGAACCCAGCACAGGCATCAGGCGATAGGCGAGATCATGACCGATCCCAAAGACGGCAAAGTAATTGCACCAGATCGGCTTGGTAATAATGCCGAATGCTCCGTGACCGATAAAACACATAGCGACCGCCGTGCGCAGCGTATAATGGATTTTCTGTTCCGTAGTGAGAGATCGCATGGTTGTTATGGCTTAGCTTAGGTCCGAAGATAGGTAAAAATGAGAAATATATGCCCCATCCGGAGATACTCTCTGAGGCGACTCCTGCACAGTTGGAACACGCTGCAGCTCTCAATCATACAACGCTTTTCGGCCTGGATGCCATTGCCCTGGGTGGCCGGCTGAGGCAAAAAGATGGGCTGGTCTGGACCCAAACCGGCGAGAACGGAGAATCCATCATCCCCTTTCCGGCCCTGTCAGCCGGGAAGGCCGGGGCACAACTGGACGAGCTTATCGCAGAATACCTTCTTCACCCGCCCAAAGGCGCCGGCTGCTGGTCCCTGGACCCGCCGCAACCCGAAGACCTGGGAGTAAGACTGCTTGCCCGGGGCTTTCAACCAGGCTGGCGCCCCTGCTGGATGGCCCTCGACCTGGAAACAATACTCCCTTCTTACCCCAGCCCCAAAGAGCTGAGGGTCGTAGCAGACAACCTGACCCCGCTGTTGAAGGTGGAAGGCCTGCCTTATGCCCGCGCCATCATACCCCCGCACCCCTCTCCCGGCCAACCCGCCGGAATTCAACGATATGTCGCTTTCCTGAATAAGAAAATCGTAGGACATTGCGGCGTATTATTGACGACAGGCCCTTATGGCGTGGCCGGTATCTATCATGTAGGCGTTGTACCCAAAGCCCGCAAACGAGGGATCGGCAAAGCCCTGGTGAGGGCCGCCTGCCTTTATGCGAAAGAAAGAGGATACCGCTATGCCGTACTCAATGCCACCGGCCGCCACATGTACGAACAAATAGGCTTTACATGGATCGGGGATGGCTGGACCTGGTGGCTGAAAACAGACCGTCTGCTTGCTCATCCTCCCGGGAAAGAGCAGGTGCAGCTGGCAGAAGCCATCGGCAGGGGTGACCTGCCTGCCCTTCAAAATCCGCCCTGCCCTTTTTGGGAAGAAGACTTTCACCGGCCTCTGACCAACGGCATGACCCTGATGCAACTCGCCGTGCATTGCCATCAGCCCGCCTCCGGAGAATGGCTCCTGGAACAGGGCTGTTCTTTTCAGGTATTGGATGCCTGGGACCTCGGCTGGAAAGAAAGGGCTGCCCGGCTGCTCGGCGAATTTCCCCAACAGGCCAACCAGTTATATGGCGAATGGGACAAGACGCTCCTCCATATAGCCGCTGAACGAAATGATGCTGAACTGGCAAGACTGGTCCTCTCCGTCCGTCCCAACCTGAAAGTAAGAGACAAAGTCTACCAATCTACGGCCCGGGATTGGGCCCTGCATTTCGGACATCCCGAAATCGCCCGCCTTATCCGCTCCGGGGGAAAATAAAGCTGGCCCCGTCCAAAAAAATCTTCGCTTTCGGGTAACCATTTTACCTTTCCGGAGTAATCAATTAAGAAAAGCTTAATTACTGTAATTGGTGACTGAACTATCTGATGAAAAAATAATGCTCCGGGTAAAGGAAGGATACCTGTCCGAACTGTCCGAACTGTTCGAACGGTATCATGAGAAACTATATAATTTCTTCCTCAGGCTCACCTTCGATCCCGCTGCCAGCGAAGATCTGACGCAGAACCTGTTCTACCGGATCATCCGGTACCGGCACACATTCGAAGGGACTGCAGGAACCTACAGATCCTGGATGTATCAGATGGCCCGCAATGTCCATATCGACTTTCGCCGCCAGCAACGGAAATATTCGGATCGCTTCTCCATGAATGGAGAGGAACTCCCCGATCTTTTCCCCGGCAATGAAGACGCCTATAATGAAGAAGATTTTCAACGATTGGATCAGGCCCTCAGGCAGTTACAACCCGACCAGCGGGAAGTGCTCGTACTAAGCCGTTTCCAGGGATTGAAATACGGAGAAATATCGAAGATCAGGAATAGCTCGGTGGCCGCTGTAAAAGTGCAGGTATACAGAGCCATCCGGCAACTCAGAAGCCTTTATTTTAAACAACAACAGGAGGAAGGAATATGAAGTGCGAAGAAATACAATCGGCCTTAATGGACCTTAACGGGGAGGATCTTCACGGGGAAGAAATGGATCCCTCCCGGCAGGAAGAAATAGAGCGACACCTGCAGACTTGTGAGAAATGCGCACAGGATGCAAGAGAACTAAAGACCCTTTTGCAATTGATGGAGGCCAGCCCCAAGGCTATACCGGGAGCCGCACTAAGGGACAACTTTGCCTACATGCTCCGGTCTGAATCGGAAAAACTGGCTGCAGCAGGGCTTTTAAAGGAAGCCCCGTCCGCAACAGGGCTTCCCATACGGAAAAGCCTGTATAGGGGACTTTCCTCCTGGTGGAAAATAGCCGCTGTATTTCTCGTATTGGCTGTAGGCATCTGGATCGGAATGCAACTCCCCCGATCCCAGTCCAGGGGACAATCCGCAGGAACTGACTCTTCTCCATTAGCAGGGAGGTCATCCGCCGGGCAAACCCCGGACTCCTCCCGGGGAGAGATCACCAATTCCCTCCTCTTTACGTTGTTGAAGGAAGAATCCGCCAGTCAACGGATCCGGGCAGTCAGCTATACGGAAGATATCAGCAACCCTGACCAGACCATTATCAATGCACTCGTAGGTACGCTGAACCATGACAAAAATGTGAATGTGCGGCTCGCTTCCCTTTATTCCCTGGCCAGGTTCCCTAACAACGCTGCATTGCGCGACTCATTGGTAAGATCCCTGGGCATGCAGACAGAACCCATCGTTCAGATCGTACTGATAAACCTGCTGACGGAAATGAAGGAAGTAAAAGCCATCCAGCCCATCCGGGATATTATCTCCGATAAGAAGACCCTGCCGGATGTAAAAACGATTGCGGAAAAAGGTCTCCGGACTTTATAACGGGTATATTTTATAACAGCAATTATTGGATCCACTAATAATAGATCAAGGCGGATACCGGGTTCGCCTGTACTTATTTCAATTAATTAAACTAAAAAAATGAGACGTATACATTACCTCCACCTCTTTATGGCCTTCTTATTCACCGCTGGTACGCTAAGCGCCCAGGAATATAAAACCGCTGTAGAGAATTCAAAAGAAGCCAAACTTACCCTCAAAGATTTTATGGGCGAGCTTCCCATCGAAGGATATGCAGGCAATGAAATTATTATCACCGGCGCCTCCGACCACTCCAATACGCCCCCCGATCGGGCGAAAGGACTGAAACCGGTGTACCAGGCAGGTACGGATAATACCGGAATAGGACTTTCCGTGGAAAAGAACGGCAAGGAGATCACCATACAATGTTTGCTGCCATTTACTCATGACGGCGGTTACAAGATCAAAGTGCCGGATAATCTTTTCTTAAAAGTGACCAGCGGATGCGAACGGCGCAGCGAGGTTACGGTAGAGAATATGAAAAATGAAGTAGAAGTGAATGTCTGCCATTCTATTAAGGTGCGGAACTCGACCGGTCCCCTGGTATTGTCTAATATTTCAGGAGCAATCGATGTGGTCTTTAACGAGGTCAATAAGGACAAGCCTATTTCCATTGCATCTATCAGCGGAGAAATTGATGTAACGCTTCCGGCCAAAACCCCTGTCGACCTGGAAATGAAGACCATTTCCGGAACGATGTATTCCGACTTTGATTTTGCGGCAGATGAAAAAGAAATGAAAAGGGTAGGCGGATCCCGGGTCAATACCCACCTGAACGGCGGCGGCCTCGACCTGAAACTTACCACCGTCAGCGGCAATATCTACCTGCGGAAAAAATAAAGAGGCGCTCGTCCGAACCATTCTCTTATTATAAAACGTCAAACTTATCGGTTATGAAATATAATTTATGGCTGCTCATCTGCTGGGTCGGGTTTTCTCCTGCCAGCGCCCAAAAGATCGTCGAAAAACACATTGACTTTTCGCAAAAGAACTTAGTGGTCCTGAATATCCAGATTGCCGATTCCATCCTGGTGCACACCTGGAACAAAAATGAAGTCTATGTGAAGGCCTCGATCGATGTCAATGACAACAAAGACAACGATCTTTACAAAATGGTATTCGGGGATTCCGGGAATACGGTAGCCGTGGTCGCAAAGCTGGATTATGACAAAGCGGCAAGAAACCGGAAGGATTCGGGCAACTGCTGCAACGGAGCCCGAATCTATGGCGATTATTACTGCACCCGAACGCACATCTCCTGTGAGGTGTATCTTCCGGAAAACACCGATTTGTCCGTCGAGTCTATCAGCGCGAATATCATTATTGCCGGCAGGAACGCCGCGATCAGGGCCCATACCATCAGCGGCTTCGTCGATCTCACCATGGCCCCTGAATTTAAAGCAGACCTGAAGCTGAATACCGTCACCGGAACCGTCTATACGAATATGGCGATGAATATCCCTTCCAGGAATACCCGAACAGTCGCTACCCGCATCACGGACCTGGTCAATGGAGGCGGTAAGCCGATCGACCTGGAGACCGTCAGCGGAGATATCTTTTTAAGGAAATCCAAATGAGAGAATCGACCTGCTTCGCCCGGGATATCCACCCCAGGCATAATCCGTTGCTCTCCGCTTACAGTTTGTAAAACATAGCAAGCCCCTGGCTTCTCCCGGCAAACGGAACAATACTCAGTCGTTGATTTTTGATCAGTTTAGTCTGGTGGAGCCCGGGGGTGAGCAGCCCGGACATCGTTCCCACGATCGTGCCTACCAGGATATCGGAGGGGAAATGCTCCCCGGCCCGATGCCTTAAATAGCCGGTGGTAAGCGTAGCGGCGCCGGCTATCCCATATAAGACCCATTTGAATTTGGAATCAGGATGATAATCTGCATAGGCGCTGGCCACAAAGAAAGTAGAAGTGGCCACCAATGCCACATGGCCGGAAAAAAAAGAATTCCGGGCATTCCCCGAAGTACGGACATCCATAGGACTTTCGGAACGATAGACCAGGGGACGATAACGGCTTAAGTAATGATTGGCCGAAGTATATAAAACCCCCGTTATCGCCATCGCCTCTGCATATAAGAAGGTAAGCTTTAAATAATCTTTTCTCATTTTCTTATCAAAAGCGCAGAAAAGGAGAGGGTAGGGCATCGCTGCATCGAAAGGAACATAGCTCAGCTTGTCGACACTCCTGTTGTAGGGACGAACGGCCCAGCGATCGTACCAGGGAATATTGCTCTTCTGTAAGTTCATCACGGTCGCCTGACTGGCGCCGTCCTTTTTGGAGATTTTCGAAAATCCATAAAAGGTCCAGCCGGCCGCAGCCGCAAAAACGGGGATGTCGACCTTGGGCTTAATGGTATAGACGGGGCTGTTGGAAGAAGCTCCGGATCCGGCGCTATGCCTGGTAAGGCTGTCCTGGCTGAAAGCCGATAGCGCCGTAAAAAAGGCGGCGAAAAATAAGAGTTGTTTTGGCATAATCCCGTTACAAACTTAAAATAAAGGTAATAATATTCATTAGCCGCAAAGATCCAATGGGAAAGCTTAAATAAAATGTATAAATGATTGTTTTGG
>WNFI01663932.1_pt1 | contig 46597 bp, 37 predicted proteins | sample 5400471 | NCBI WGS metagenome assembly WNFI01 (sample SAMN13153348, study PRJNA577476) | soil metagenome | isolation source: 100 cm saprolite on Douglas fir-dominated hillslope | place: USA:California | collected 2013-09-17
AGGGTTTTGAGCAAATAAATCCAGGCCAAACTCACCGCCGCGACTGTTGGCAGCGCAGTCACTAGCACGCCGATCGCGGTTACTATTGCGCGTGACTTTGGAAGCGGTTGCGAGATCGGGGCGGCCGCATCCGGGCGCTGCCTTCGACGCTGCATCGTTAGATAGAAAAGCGACGCGCCCACCAAGCCGCCGACCTGAAGCAGGCCGCCGTAAATTGCGATTTCCCAAATTTCTTTCTGTTCAATGTGAGCCAGTGATTTCCCAAAAAATGCACGTGCACCCCACTGAGCGAGAAAACCCAAGGTGAAGGACAGCCACAATAGCAAGAGCAGGTCGACCCACGTCCCCGTCCACGCCGGAAGCGCGTTTGAACGGCCAAACCACTTCTCGCGCAACCGGCTTATGCTGAGTGTTCGTGCGAGCAGAATCAATCCGGTGGCGTATATCAGGCATTCGAAGCCAATGACGATCTGTTCGGACGTAAGCGGCATGGAGGAATTTTGCAGGCATCTTGGCGGGGAAACTGCTAAAACCAATCCGAATCACCATGATCATACGCTACGCGAAAATCGCCCTCGTCAGTTCAATCGGTTTTTTCCTTACCCTGGTCGTCTACAACAATATTTTTGATTATCACTCGAACGAATTGTTCGTGCAGCACGTCCTCAGCATGGACACGACGTTTCCCGGAAATAAAGGCATGTGGCGCGCGTTTCCCAATCCGACAATCCAAACCATTTTCTACTGGTCGATCATCGGATGGGAAATGCTGACGATGGCGCTTTGCTGGATCGGCGCATTTCGACTTTATAAAAAAATCTCAGCCCCCGCCGCCGAGTTTCATGCGACAAAAGGCATCGCGATTCTCGGTCTGAGTTTGAGCCTGCTCCAATGGATGGTCGCTTTCATTTCCGTGGGCGGCGAATGGTTTTTGATGTGGCAATCGAAAATATGGAATGGCCAGGAGGCCGCGTTCCGCATGTTCACCACCATCGGCATCGTCCTCTTGTTCTTGGCGATGAAGAACGACGACTGATACCATCTAAGCAAACGGATGCTAAGGTAGGTAGGGCGAATTTGTCGCTGGTGAGCCGGTTTCGCACATCGAATTTTTTTCACCACAGAGGCGCAGAGGCACGGAGCTATGATTTAACTTAAATTCCGCGGATGCATTCCCCGAAGCTTGTTTCGTCTTGAACGGGATTGGGGTAGGGCCGTTATGCTTAACGGCCCCATTGTGCGTACGCCCCTCCAATAAGGGCGGTTAAGGATAACCGCCCCCACCTTCAGACCATTTCTCCGCTTTGCTTCTTTGCGCGAGCTTTTCAGAATCTTCATCTGGCTTGGACACCATGAATTCGGCCCTACGCCTCTGTGGTTCCAAAACATTTCTGCGAGCGAAATTTTTGCTTTGGAAAAACAAAAAGCCGACCCTTGTGAGGTCGGCTTTAAACTGTTCAAGTAAACTTGTCTTAGCTCGAACCGTGTTTGTTGGTTTGAGCTTCGTTGATCACAGCCTTGAGGATCGTGCGAACTTCATTCGGCTGACGATTGAGCTGTTCGCTGCAGATTTCCAGCACGCGATCGTGTGAAGCACCATTGACCGCCAGAGACCAGCGGGCCGCTTCGTTGATCGACGAATCGGTCGGGGTGGATCCCAGCGCAGCGAGGATCTTTACAACCGGAGCATCTTGACCGGTCGCGAGGAACGAACCGGCTGTCCGGCGCTGCGAGGTTCGCTACGCGGGTTAGATATTGAGGACCGCGACGGTCACCGGAGAGATAGAGAGCGGACGCCATGAGACGTTGAACGTTCATGGGCATGGCGCGGAAATTCGCAAACCACTCGTCGACCTTGCCCGGGTTTTGCGCGAAGATTGTCGCATAGAAGCCCATCGCAACCGAACTCTGACCGTCGTCAAAGAAACCTTGGCGATTCAACTGATAGGTCGCTTTGAGCAGGTACTCGGGTTGTGGGTGCTTATAATAGTAGTTAAACCAGCCTTCGTAATCGCCTTTTTCGGCTGGTGTAGTATCGCGCGCTGAGAGCGCGGATAAAGAAGCGAGCGCAAGGCCCGCGAGAAACAAGAGTCTCTGGGTTTTCATGGAATAATAATAGCTAAGGATTTTACGCGGTGGGTTAGGGTTTCCGCGCATTGCCCAAAGGGGGTTTGGACAAGAGGAACGTAACCTATTTATCCCCAGAGTAAAGCCACTCCACACTGAAAATTATTCATGCGCAAAAATCTCAAGATTTTCCAGCGCGGACGACCGTTTATTTCAGCCAAATCACCACAATGGGTATCACGATTCCCAAGACCAAGCTGCCGACCACATAAGTCGCGCTGCGTCCGTATTTAAACGCCAGTACGACACCTAGCACCATGGTGAGCAGCAAAGCCACGCTCATCACAACCGTGAGCACTTTCATCGTCCCGGCGGCATCGCCTTTATGCAGATGCTGATCTTTGTGAACATTTGCCGCGGCCTCGATCCAGGCAGGAGCGGTATAAGAACCGTCTTTGGTATTTTCGTGAAAATTGTAGACCTGTAACGCTCCCGTAACGGCGAAAAACGCGATGAGGGGTGTGAAGAAGCATCCCAGATAAAGATGCAATTGGCGAAGGAGTTGCATGATATGCGTATTAGTTAGGTAGAATTTTTTTGCCGTCGAATACGACGCGGCCACCGACAATTGTAGTCTTCACGCGTCCCACCAATTCTTTGCAGTTCCACGGTGAATTGCCCGATTTGCTAAAGCCGCTGGTAGAAATATAAGTCCATTTCTCCCTCGGATCGAAGAGGCAAACGTCGGCGTTGGCGTCTTCTGCCAGTGTGCCGGCGGGCAAGCGCATCAGCTGGGCCGCTTTTGAGCTGTATAGTGCGAGCGTGTCCAACAAGGAGAATTTATTTTGCCGGTGCAGAATTTCCAAGGTGATCGGGAGTGCCGTCTCCAAGCCAACAATCCCGAAGGGGGCATGATCGAACTCCCGATCCTTCTCGTAGTTGGTGTGCGGTGCGTGATCGGTCACTATGCAGTCGAGTGTGCCGTCGCGCAGTCCGGCGATAATCTCCTGGCGGTCCGCCTCCGTGCGGAGAGGAGGATTCATCTTAAAATTCGTATCGTACGTCGTCAGCGACTCATCGGTCAGCGCAATATGATGGGGCGTCGCCTCCGCGGTGATATTTACGCCGCGCGCCTTTGCCCGCCGAATAATCTCAACCGAATATTTCGAGCTGATGTGTTGGAGATGGATATGCGCACCGGTGTATGCCGAAAGAATGACATTGCGTGAAACAATCAGGTCTTCCGCTGCATTCGGCCAGCCACGCAAGCCGAGTCGCGTGGAAACAATACCTTCGTTCATCACCGCGCCCTGCGTCATGGACTCGTCCTGACAGTGATCCATCACGGGGAGATCGAACATCTTTGCGTACTCCACCGCACGCCGCATGAGTTCGTTCTTCTGCACACACAGTCCGTCGTCTGTGATGGCTACGACACCTGCGCGCTTGAGAGAACCGATGGGCGCGAGGCTTTCACCTTTCATTCCCACCGTGATCGTTCCGGTCGGTAGCACGCGCACGATAGAACCGCGTTCGATCGCCGCATTGATGTATTCAATCGTGCCCGCGTTGTCCGCCGGAGGCGACGTATTCGGCATGCACACCATCGTCGTCACGCCCCCGGCCGCCGCCGCGTACGAACCCGTCTGAATGGTTTCCTTATGTGTCTGACCCGGCTCGCGCAGGTGAACGTGAATATCGACTAAACCCGGACATGCGACGAGCCCCTTGGCATCGATCTTCTTCGCGCGCTTCTTTTGTTCCGCCGTGAATTTCTTAACGAACTTTCCGTTGGCGATGAAAACATCCCCACGCGCATCGTCGCGATTCGCAGCGGGATCAATAACTCGGGCGTTGGTTATCCAAATAGGGGAAGACATGAGAATGGCCACGATAGGGCACAAAAATCAGGACGGTATTTTAAATGTAATTTAGCCACAAGAGATCACAGAGATCACAAAAATAACCGGATCGCTATGTGTTCTTTGTGATCTTTTGTGGCTAAGTTAATGGTGGCTTCGTTTTGTTATGTCTTTTTGTGGCCATTACTCCGTGGTTGTCACGGATTCTGGTTGTCCTCCGGCGCACAGGTAAAGAACGGCCATGCGGACGGCGATACCGTTGGTCACCTGTTCGAGGATCACGCTGCGGCTGGAGTCGGCGAGATCGCTGTCGATTTCCACGCCACGGTTGATCGGACCGGGGTGCATGATGATCGCTTTCGGACTCAGCCAAGACGCCCGCGTTTTGTTCAGACCGAACATGGAGGTGTATTCGCCGAGCGACGGAAAATGGGACGACGTCTGCCGTTCGTGCTGAATGCGAAGAAGCATCACCACGTCGGCGTCGGCCAGAGCCGATTTCAAATCGTGTGAGACGTTCACACCGAGTTCAGTGAACCAGTGCGGCACGAGCGTTGCCGGTCCGACCAGGGTGACGTTCGCGCCCAATTTGGTGAGACAGTGAATATTGGACCGTGCCACGCGGCTAAAAAGAATATCGCCGAGGATGCAGATTTTTTTCCCGCGCAGATTTCCCAAGTGCTCGCGCATGGTGTACGCGTCGAGCAGCGCCTGCGTGGGGTGTTCGTGGGCACCGTCGCCCGCATTGACCACCGGAATATCCAAGATGCGGCTGAGGTAGAGAGGCGATCCAGCCGCAGCGTGCCGGATCACGATCATGTCTGCATTGAGTGCCTGAATATTTTGCGCGGTGTCGCGCAGGGTCTCGCCCTTCGTTGTACTTGATGAGGACGCATCGAATGAAATCACGTCGGCGCTCAATCGCTTCGCCGCCATGTCGAACGCCATCCGCGTCCGCGTGCTGGGTTCGAGAAAAAGATTCACGATGGTCTTGCCACGCAGCGCCGGCACTTTCTTGACCGAGCGAGAAAGGATTTTTCTGAAAGCTGCAGCGGTACCGAGGATCTGCTCGATCTCCGCTACGCTGAGCTCTTCGATGGTGATGAGATGTTTTCTATTCCAGGACATCTGGTGCGAAAGTTTGGGTTTGAAAGTTTAGCTTTTGGGGGACTCGGGCGTTGCGATACAGACAGAGGCCACCACGAAACACACCAAATACACGAAAGGAATGCATTCCAGGGCAATTCAATGGATTTGAGTATTCGTTGGTCGGTGACTTTGACCAAAACCGAAAATCTTTTCTCATCTGCTTTTGTTTTCGTGTAATTCGTGTTTTTCGTGGTGGCTCGCTTCTGAATGGTTACGCCTTGGATGAGACGGGGATGACTTCGATCACATCCTTTGCGGGGTCCGTGAGGTCGAGATGAACGTTTACCTTCTCGGCTGCCGTGGCCTGAAGCGTGAGACCGCAGTAATCAGGGGCGAGAGGCAGCATGCGTCCACCGCGATCAACCAAGATGGCCAATTCGACCTTGGCCGGGCGACCGTGATCGAAAAGTTCATCCAAGGCCGCCTTCACTGTACGGCCGGAAAAAAGCACATCATCGACCAGAATCACCGTCGCCCCAGTGACATCGAACGGAATGATGGTTGGCGTGAATTCCTTGGGAATAGGCTTGGCGCCAAAATCGTCGCGATGGAACGAGATATCCAAGGTCCCCACCGGTAATTTCAACGTCTGGCTTAGCCTGCGGGCGAGCTCGATTCCGCCATTGGCGATACCCAAAAGCACTGTCTTTTGAGCGGAAGGGTGACGGGCGGCAATGCCCGAGGACAATCGCTCGATAGCGGAATAGAGGGCTTCAGCGCCGAACGTCTTAGTGGAGGCCACGAGGCTTGGTTGTGGCGGGCGGGGCGGAATCGGTAAAGCGGAAAAGCCAGCGGATCGCCGGCGGCCGACGATCCGCTGGTTCCAGGAGAAAGGTTTGAGGAGAAAAGCAGTGACGAGCAATGAATGTAAGTTGGAGACCAGAGGAGGGAGGGGTGGCTTCGGTCACTGACTTTGAAGGTGAAACTTCAAGCCTCTCAACGGTGCCCTTGACATGAAGGTGGGGCGTCGCGTCCCTGCGACGACATGAGCAAGCAGGACGAATGGCTCAATCAAGCTCGCGCAGAGGCGCCAAGACGCAAAGTGAGCAACTCTTCCGAGGGTTGGGACTGGCCCGCCGGGCCGCCGTCGGGAATATGGCGATGAAAAACTAAAATTCCGTGTAAGCTGATTGCGTCCATCTATGACGAGAGGTCTGTACGATCTGAGTGACAGCCCCATCCGTCCCATTTTTAGAGCCATTCAGGGCCAATTTTGCCAAAGTTCATTACGCAGCGAATGCGGCATTTTGATTGGCTGTAACTTGAAATTATTGTTATTTTTCAAGTCTCATCCATTCGATAGAGAATAGACAGGCATGGCGTCCCGCGTGGAGTCGACTCGCTCAAGCCGGCTCGGAATTTATTTCAAAAACACGCCTGAACTAACCTTTTCCGTCCGCAGTCGGGAAGTCGTTGGATCTATAAACAGAAATGGAGCGTTTAAAAATAACTTGCCGTACTATTTGTACTACTACTAATCGTACAGATACTCCCGCATGCTTCCATTTTCCATCGAATTCAAACTAGGCCTGCCGGTGGCGGAGCAGATCATCTTTGCCGTTAAAAAGGCGGTCGTTTCCGGTCAGATGAGGGTGGGGGACAAATTCCCGTCCGTGCGTCAGCTCAGCCAAGAATTGAAGGTTAACCCCAACACGGCGCACAAGGTCGTGGCGGCGTTGGTGGACGAAGGCGTCTTGGTCACCACCCCAGCCGTGGGAAGCGTGATCGCCGCACATACGGACGGCGACGTTAAAGACCGGGCCGCCCTACTGGGTGCTGAATTGGAAAAACTCGTAGTCGAAGCCAAAAAGCTCGGCCTCAACATAGGCGACGTGCAAGCGAGTCTGGCCGATCATTGGGAGCGGCTCGGAAAGGTTCAGCTATGACTACGATCCCTTCTAACATCCCGGCTCGGGATTATTCCCGCAGCAGTTTAAATTCCGCAGATATTTTTTATACACGGGTTTGCCACGTTACCGAACAGACAAGCCAATCGCGGAAGCACGGAAAACTCAAATTGGGAGCGTAGGTCGTTGGTCTGCAGGTTTTGAGGCAGGCCAGCGGCCTGTGCTCCCAGAAATCCACTCACAGCTTCCTGCTCGGTTATTTTCCGATCCGCTCGCTCCTCGCTTCCTGCTTGCCGCTTGCGCATACCGTTGCCGCTTCGCCATTCGCTCGATGTCGCGACTGCTGCAATTATCGCAATCGTCAGCATCACCGGGATATTGAACCAATATTTCGGGCGCCGCCTTTTGCGGACGATCACTTTCCTGGTGGCGTGTCCACTCATCTGGGTTCTTGGGATTTTATCGGGCATCATTGATGATAAATCCGCGCAGCATCGGTTTCCTCCGAAACAGAAACCAATCGGAGACCGCGACGGTTAGAGCTAAGAGTTGAGACGCGCAAAGCAGCAAGGGTGGGGTGGGCCCGCCGTCACGCGGAAGACTCGGACCTAGCAATCGATGGCGCATTCTGTTTACGCGGAATCTGAGTTTTTCATCACAATAACCTCGACTGCGGGCCCAGCAGAGACTGTCTCAAAACTGAGCAAAAACGAAGATTCGATGTTTTTTGGGGAATGTCGCGCTATGGATCGCAGCGAGAAAATCGTTTCTGGGCGTGTTTTTGAGAGGACGTTTTTTTCGCCTCTGAGTTTTGAGACAGTCTCCGCGGTCCCGTCCCACCTGCGGATCGTTTCTTTGCTCAGCGCCTTTGCGCGAGTCTTTAGGATTCTGCCACGTCCGAATCACGGTTCAGGTTCCTGGCGCGGTCATCGATTCAAAAAATTCAGCGTGTAATTAATAAATCGATACAAAAAATAAGCGACTTGAATAAAATATTTTTAATATCGGAGCCTCTCCTCAGCGGTTACTAAGGTTCATTCCTCATTTTTTTGGTTGTTTGTAACGGTTCTGTGTATACGTAACGAAGATGTTGCATTACAGTTCTCGTCACGCGCCGAACGTTCTTCTGCCATCTCGGCGACATGAAGAAAAATCGGTTATCGTTATCTTTTCTTGTATTAATCGGGCTTTGTTCGATGCGCACGGAGGCGGCAGAAGCAAATTCGGATTCAGATCCGGTTGTTGCCGACGGCGTTAAATCATTGAGCAAAGTTGTTGTTGAAGAACAGCGCATGAAGGAGGGTGCTGCTCTGGCTGAACAGCAGAACGCGCTAAATATCATCGACGTAATGACGGCATCGGACATCCAAAAGCTGCCCGATATAAATGCCGCCGAAGCGCTGCGCCACGTGCCGGGTGTTTCGTTGTGGGCCGACACTGGGGAGGGCCGCTTTGTGGCCATTCGCGGATTGGACTCCGACTTGAACTCGACGACGTTCAACGGCATCCGGTTGTTGCCCACCAATCCTGCCACGATTTTCGGCGGTGGCCGCGCTGTCGCGCTGGACGTGATCCCCGCCGGGATGATCGGTTCGATGGTTGTTACCAAGACCAATAAACCGGAACAAGATGCCGAGGCACTCGGCGGAACGGTCGACATCTCCCCTAAGACGATGCCAGCCAACAAATCCTTCTTTGCCCAGGGCCGCCTTGGTTCGGGTTATGAGCCCTTGCGCGATACGCCGATCACCGATATTTCCTTGACGACGGGCGTCCGCTTCGGTCCCGGAAATTCCGGGTTGAAGCCATTTACCTTTGTCGGGACTGTTAATTTTTATACCGACGCCCGAGGGATTGACGATGTCGAACCCGGACTTAACAACGCCAACGCCAATGATCGCTCTTTGGCCGGTTATGACCAACGCTACTACCATTATCATCGGTTCCGCCACGGTTATGGCGGTGAGTTAACTTATCAGCCTGACAACAAAAATCGCTATTACCTTAATTTTTTCGATTCGGGCTACACGGAGAAGAAACTGGACGATATTCTGACGACGAACTTCGACGGCAATGCTACCACGACAGACAATCGCATCTTTACGGATACGATCAGCGATGGCGGTTATCAGAAAGCGCTCGTGAATCACATCGAGAGGCTGACGGAGCGGATGGCTATTTTCGGTGGGGAGAACGAAATCGGCAACATGTTGTTGGATTACAAAGCCGCGCATATGACCGGAGAATATAAAGTCCTGAAAGACGTCACAACGACCTTCAACAGCGTCGGCTCGGGTGTGGTGACTTACGACAATTCTGGATCCCATCCGATCATTCTGAGTGCTACGGGTCCCGATAAGACGAATCCGGCGAATTACTTTTTTGGCAATTATCGCACCGCTCTGCCCCTCAACAAGACGCAGGAAGATACGTTGCAGGCAAATCTGAGTGTCCCTGTTTCTTTCATTTCCTCTGCCAAAGAAGTGATCAAATTCGGTGCTAGTTATCGCGACAAAAAATACAATGCCGATACGACGTATCTGTCAGGTCCGGCCAATGCCGTTGGAAGTCCGTCGCTGAGTAACTATGTCGAAGGCTCGAATGTCGTATATTACAACAAACAGTATCAAAACGGACCTAATCTCAGTCCATCATTGACGGACAATTTGGTGGCAGTAGGTGGTATCCGTCAAACACCGAGCAATTATATCCGCACGTTGAATTCGCACGCGGTGGACAAAGAAAAGATTTCCGCGGGATATCTGCAATATAGCCTCGAAATTGGCAAATTAGGTATTCTGGCGGGTGGTCGCGTGGAAAACACCAAGGGCACTTATGCAGGTGATCTCGTGACGAACAACCAATTAGCCGGGATCGTTTCGTATTCGAAGTCGTATACCGATTTCTTCCCGGCCCTGAGCGCCAAGTACGATCTGGACCAGAATTGGGTCATTCGTGCGAGTCGTTCGAGCACCATCGCGCGCCCAGGATTCAACCAACTCAATGCGAATACGCAGGTCGATACGAGCGGCTACGCTGTTGTTACAGGTAACCCGAATCTCAATCCGACAAAAGCTGCTAGCTATGACATCTCGATCGAACACTATATGGGCAGCGCCGGAGTGATCTCCGTCGGTGGTTTCTACAAGAAACTCAGCGATTATATCGTTAGCGACGTGTCCTTCCTGAACAATACGAACCCGCTCGTATCCGGCTTTGGTTTTACGGGCAGCAAACCAATCTTGTATCAGTCTTTTACCAACGTTTCGAATGCTTACGCGCAAGGCGTCGAGCTTTCCTACGAGGAGCGCTTCAAGAAGCTGCCCGGATATTTTGCGGGCTTGGGTGTCAGCGGTAACTACACCTACGTTAAGTCGAAGTTCGATATTCGCCCAGGCGAGTCGCACACGTTGCCGTCCACGGCGAGGGGCACCTATAACGCGTCGGTCTTCTACGAGTTGAACCCGGTCTCGGTTCGGCTGTCGTTGTCCCATGTCGACAAATATCTGTCGGGCATCGGTCCGGACTCTACCCAGGATCTCTACACGGACGCGGTGAATTGGCTGGATTTGGGTGCGCAGTACCAAATCACGAAGGAGTTCGCGGTCTATTTCAACGTGAAGAATCTGTTGAACGCGCCGATCCGCTACACCCAAGGAACGACCAACCGCGCGATCCAGCGCGAATTCTACGGGCAGACGTATCAAGCCGGAATGACCTTCAGTTTCTAATTTAAGGTTTCTCTCAAAAGCCCAGGGCTCGCGCCCTGGGCTTTTTTTTAAAGTAATTACAGATTCTCTTTCAGGAATTTCTCCATGGCTTTGGAAAAGACGTAGGAGGCTTGGTGAGCCTAAATGCGAAAATCTAAAAGATGCCTTACCCCGCGAGTAAAGGTGGGCCAACGCGTCCCTGCGGCGGCATTCGTAATGAGGACGACTAGGCGTGTTTTCGAAATAAATGGCGGGGGAATGAAGCGGAAACGGAGTGAAGAGTCTGAGGGTGGGGCGGGCCCGCTGGGTCTGCCGTTGGAGTTGTCATGATAGAAAAGTTGGATTCGACTTCAGCAGATTGCGTCTATCAAAGACTGGGTCTGCATCTTCCGCGTGACGGCGGGCCGAGCGGTCCCGCCCTACCTCCGCACTTTGCTGACGTCATTTATTTCAAAAACACCCCCAAAAACTACGGATTGCCGTCGCAGGGACGCTACGGCCCACCCAGGACTCTCAGCTCGCTGGCTGATTTAGCCAGGCCGCCAGATCGCCGTCGTTCGTCACGTGCATTCCAAATTGATAATCGGGCGCCAGCAGGCTCGCATACGAAACTTCGGCGAAGCGGCGGCAGTGCAGGAGAATCTTGGCGCGCTGGCCCGGCGCGCGCACGAGGCGGCCTAGCGCTTGGTTGACGCGTTGGAGCCCCGGAATCTGGTAGACGCGCCGAAATGCTGTCGCGCGGTTGCTGCTCGCTTCCTGTCGAGCAACGCGTGCTTTTTGCACGGCATTTACCTCGGGCAGTGCAGGACCGACGACCATGGCGTGGCCCACACGGCCACCGAGCAAATCGATGCCCTCTGCAAAACTGCTGCCAAGGACGAGAAACAACACATCGGAGAAGGCGAGCGATTCTTCGACCCAAGCCGCTTGGGCGGCGAGATCGTTCAAGCGAGGTTGTAGTGCCACACGGAGTACGGATCCTTGTGCTTCGAGTTCGTCACGAATCGATTCAGCGTACCGATAGCTCGGAAAGAACGCGGCGACCGCTTTTGTTCCAGGTTCGTGGTTGAAGGTATCAGGCGCTCCTTGAGCCTGGAACCTTGAACTTGCAACCGCAGCCTGCGCTGTAGCGTATAGCGCTTCGACCGTCGCAGCTGTGACATGCTGGTATTTGGAACGTTCAGCGTAACGGGTATCAACGCGCAGATCGATCGCAACATCGTAAGCTCCATCACGCCACGGCGTTTGCGCCCGAACAGGCACAAATGCGCCAGCTGCAGGCGAGAGGTTCAAGGTTTCAGGACTGCGTGAAGCAAGTACCTGAAGTGCGAGGCTGCTCTTTTCGGATCTGGGTTGTTCGCTCTTAGGAGCTGAAGCGCCAAGTCCGATGGACTCCGCATATTCGTTCAGCGGACTTAACGTGGCTGAAGAGAGAATAAGTCCCCCAAAGAGTTTGAGCGTCGAGCCGATTGCAGGGGCGGCATCGAGGCAGGTGAAGCGCAGTTCTCCCGGATTTGGCACCCAGAGTAATTTCTCCAAGCTGGCGTCGCGCATCCACGAATCCAATTCGACGGAACGCCACAACACGTCCGAAAAATAAGGGCCCAGAGCGGCGTGATCCAGCATGGTCGTGGACAGCAGCGTCGTCAGCGTGGCGAGACATTCGCTGAGATCATCCTCGAGCGCAGGGGATAACGTTTCACAGGGAGTCAGCGCACTCACCAACTTGGTTAAGCTTTCCCAGGCGCGCATCATGGTGCGCGGTGCGCGGAGATGGTCCAATTCACTTAGAACGGCCTCGGTGTCGCTCGCACGAAGTTCGTGCGAATAGGCGTCCGCAACCCGTGAAGGCAGATTGTGGGCTTCGTCGATCACGAGAAGCGTTTCAGCGGGATCAAAGCCAGGCTGTTCGAAGAACAGCGTGCGATTTCGGCTGGCGAAGACGTAGTTGTAGTCGCCGATCCACACATCGTTGAACGCGAGAGCGGTGCGCGTGATCTCGTAAGGACAGATCCTCGCTTCGCGTCCTGCCTCGCGCAGCGTGACCATATCGCGCGGCTGGTTTTCGTCGTAGACGAAGCGGGAGAGTCCACTTTTGGGCCATCGGCCCGCCGCACCCTCGAGAAAACCGCACACGCTTCGCACGCAGTGAAAGACCGAGTTCACGCAATGTTCGCCTTTGTTGCGGACATGCCAATAGGGAAGTGATGAGTGATGAGTGCCGAGTGATGAGTTCGGAGCGGAGGGAGTGGGACGAGTTTCAGGAGAAAGGTTTAAGGAGGAAAGTGCCGATCCTCCGATAGCTGACAGCTGACCTCCGACCTCCGACCTCTGATCTCCAGCAGAGGGCGCTGTCATCGCCTCGAGCGTTCGCACGACCTGCAATTGGCCCGTGGACTTGCTCGTTAGATAAATGATCCGGCTGCAATGCCCGACTTTAAGCTGGTTGAGGGCGGCTTCGAGGAGAACGCCGGTTTTGCCGAAGCCTGTGGGGGCTTCAAAGAAGATAACCGGGCTTTCAGTCCACGCTTTCGCTAGATCTTCTTGAATTGTTTCCTGGCCAGGGCGGAGCGAAGTAAAGGGCGATCTGAATCTCAACGCGCGGATTCGTTCACGAGCACGATGGCGGGCATTGAGAAATTCGACCAATCGAGCCAGCTGCGTGGTGAACAGGGCGTCGTCTGCCGGAGTCAGCGCGATGGTTTGCGTGAGACCGATACCAGCTTCGACGAACACCAGTTCCGCGCGAAGCGCGGAACTCGGAGATCGGCGATCGGAGGTCGGAGCATCGGAAAAGTTGAGCGGGTGTTCAGAGTTTACCGGAAGTAGGTTGGGTGCTTCCTGCTTCTGAGCGCCGACATCTGATCGCCGATCTCCGATTTCCGGCCGCGCGCGAATGAGCGCGGCGTAGGTTGCGATCTGAATAAAATACGCGGGATAGTCGGCCCGAAGATCGCTCTCGGCAGCGGGCAGTGCTTGGCTGACGGTTTTGATTTCGCGGAGCGTGTTATCGACGCGTTGGTCGATCCGGCCTGCGAATTCCAGCGTCCATCCGCCGTGAAAAAGCTTGGCCGTTATGGGAATTTCGAACGAGGCGGTCGGATCGGTGGCTGACGTTTGTTTTCGCAGTTCGTTGTGCCAATGCTGTCCGAGCTGTGCGCGCCAGAGTCCGGATGCACCATCTCCATCTTCACGCGGGCCCAGCGTGAAGCCCGCGAACTCGCCCACACTCAAGCTGGCGGTGCGATCGTCGAGAGAGAAATGCATTCAAGACAGTGTGACATGTGACGTGTGATGTGTGACGAGAAAAAACGGCACGAAAGCGGGACTACGGTGAGGTGGCGGGAGAAAGGTTGCAGGCTCAAGGTTGCCGGAATCGAACTTCGACCCTCTGGTTATGTGTGTGTTAATCGGTCGCGGGTATGCGGTGGTCTACTTTGAGCCTGCAACGTTCCTCCTGTCACTGCGCTTCCAGCGTACCTCCGACGTTACACGTCACATTTTAAAGTGCGATCCCACTTGCCAGAGGGCGAAGTCGGCCCATTAGCTGCTGGCTGAAGACCATGGTCGCTTCGATCTCCACGCGCTCAAACATAAGGCCCCCCAATTTCGGGCGACGCCTCTTGGGTGGATGGACCGTCCTGGTGCTATTATTTCTGTACGCGCCGATCATGGTGATGGTTGTGTACTCGTTCAATACGTCACGTCTCAATCTCCGCTGGGAAGGGTTTACTTGGAATTGGTATCAGGCTTTGTGGTCCGACGGACCTTTGATGGGGGCTCTTTGGAGCAGCTTGATCATAGCGACGGTGACGACGTTGGTCTCTGTTTTTTTCGGCACGACGGGAGCCTGGATGCTACACCGTTATCGGTTTAATGGGAGCCGTTTTATTCACACGCTGATCGCCGCTCCCATGGCGATGCCGGAGGTGCTGATGGGCGTGAGCCTGCTGATTTTTTTTACCCTGGTGGGCCTGCGCCTTGGCTTCATCACGGTCATTCTTGCGCATATTACATTCTGTTTCCCGTTTGTTTTAGTGGCCGTGCAAGCCCGTCTTCGTGGACTCGATCCCGCCCTGGAGGAAGCGGCTTTGGATTTGGGTGCCACGCCGATCCAGGCATTTTGCCGTGTCATTTTGCCGAATCTACAGCCGGCCGTGGTTGCGGGAAGTTTGCTGGCATTCACTTTGTCGCTCGACGAGTTGATCGTGACATTTTTCACAGCAGGTCCCGGGTCGGCTACGCTGCCTTTGAAAATCTTTGGCCTCGCTCGCGTGGGCCTCAATCCGAAGGTCAACGCCCTTTCTGCAATCCTTGTTCTAGCCACGGCGCTCGCGGTCGCTGCGGCCGAATACCTCCGTGGGGCGCGCTCAAACTTTCAATGAGCAAGATACTCTTTCTTTTCTTTTGCTGCTTCGGCTTTGCGCAGGCGAAATCTGAAATCAATCTCTTTGCCTGGTCCGAATATGTTCCTCAGGAAGTGATCGACAGTTTCAGCAAGGAAACAGGAATTAAGGTAAACTACGAAACCTATGCCTCGGCTGAAGAAATGTTGGCGAAGCTGCTCGCGGGAGGATCCGCATACGATCTCATTCAGCCACCCGAGTATTCTGCAGAAGCCCTGATCAAGGCAGATCTGCTACGGCCGCTCAATCCAGAGCATCTGCCAAATCTGAAAAATATCGGGTCCGAATTCTTGCATCAGCCACACGATCCCGATCAAAAATACACCGTGCCCTACATGACCGGCACCGTGGGTATTGTGGTGAACACTGCGAAGATCACGATCCCGATCCGAGGCTTTCGCGACGTGTTCCAAGGTAAGTATCGGAATCGGATCGTGGTGGTAAACGACAACCGCGAAATCGTTAGTTGGGCGTTCGCTGCACTCGATCTTCCGATGAATGAGCTGTCCGCCGCTAACCTTGCCAAGGCCCGCCCTCTTCTGGCCGGGTGGTTGCCTCAGGTGAAGGTCTTCGACTCCGATAGCCCGAAGACGGCTTTGCTCAATGGGGACGTCGAGGTCGGTGTCGTTTGGAGTGGGGAAGCGGCCTTGCTCTGGAACGAAAATAAGAAATTCAAATACGTCCTGCCTGTGGAAGGTGCGCATATGTTCATCGATTTGCTCGCCATCCCCAAGACCGCACCGCATCCGAACGAAGCTGAGCGTTTTATCGATTATATTCTTCGTCCCGAAGTGAGTGCGCTTATTTCAAAAAAATTTCCTTACACCAATCCCAACCTGGAAGCGCGGAAGCTCTTGAGCGCCGAGCAACTCGCAAACCCGGCTAGCTATCCACCCGTGGGGAAACTCGATACTTTTCGGGACGTCGGCAAAGGAGCCGCAGCAGTCGATCGGCTGGTGACTGATCTGAAAAGCGCGCCGTAAACCGGAACTATTCAGAAGCGGGCAACCACGAAACACACGCAGTACACGAAAAACCAGATGAGAAAAGATCTTCGTTTTTTTGGAAAATCAATGATCAGTGGCCAATGCGACCCTTTGGATTCCTCTGGAAGGGATTCTTTTCGTGTGCTTGGAAACGCGCGAGGACCTTCAGCTATCTAGGAAGTCGTGAACATTCCGGTTTCAATTCCTTCCGTAGATGTCAGCGGCCACCGTGCGCCTGGCTGGCGAGGCTGGTTTTGCGTAATGCCAATGCTGACCTGGCTCCTTTTGTTTGTCGTTATTCCATCGCTCATCTTGGTCGTCTACAGCTTTTGCGATCGAGACGAATTGGGTCGAGTCGTGCCGACATTTACGTGGGACAATTATCAGCGCGCATTTTCATCCGTTTATCTCATTATTCTTATCCGCTCAATCGGCTACGCGGCACTCACCACGCTTTTGTGTATCGTCATTGGATTTCCCGCGGCTTGGTTTATCGCCCGTACGAGCAGTCCCTGGCGCGACCGACTCCTCGCGATGGTGATGATTCCGTTTTGGACCAGCTTTCTGCTTCGCACTTACGCATGGATCGCGATTTTGAAAAGCGAGGGATTGCTCAATGCGATCTTGATGAACGCACGAGTAACGACGGTTCCGCTTGAGTTGCTGTACACGCCCGTGGCAGTCGTGATCGGCCTCGTTTATGTCTATCTGCCGTTTATGATTTTACCGATCTACACCAGTGCCGAAAAGCTGGATGCGAACTTGCTTGATGCGGCCGACGATCTTGGCGCGACGCCGCTTCGTGTGGCGACGCATGTTATCTTGCCGCTCACGTGGCCGGGAATTCGCGCGGGTGTTTTAATGGTGTTTATCCCGTCGTTGGGAATGTTTGCCGTGACCGATTTATTGGGCGGAGCTCGTGTGCCGCTGATTGGCAATGTCATCCAGAATCAATTTACTCAGGCGCGAGACTGGCCATTCGGTGCGGCGATCGGCGTGGTTTTCATGCTGCTATTTGCTCTGGGATTTTGGTGGACACAGCGGCATTCCACCGAGGAGGACGCTTCGTGAGCGCTGACTTGAGCGTGGAGTTGAAAAGCGTGAGCAAGCGTTACGGCGCGGTCGCGGCAGTTGATGGGATTGACCTTCAGGTGCAAGCGGGCGAGTTTCTCACGCTTCTTGGTCCATCCGGTTGTGGAAAGACGACGCTGCTGCGGATCATCGGCGGGTTTGAAATGCCGGAGCGGGGTGCGGTCATGCTGGACGGACTAAATGTGACCGGAGTTCCTCCGCATAGGCGAAGCGTGAATACGGTGTTTCAGAGTTACGCTCTTTTTCCGCATCTGACGGTGACGGAGAACGTCGGGTTTGGACTAAAGATGCAACGTGTTGCTGCGGCCGAAGCGGCGAAGCAAATACAGGAAGTGCTTGAACTTGTAGCGCTGGGCGGTCTCGGAGATCGGAAGCCGAACCAACTCTCGGGCGGACAGCGCCAACGCGTTGCCCTGGCAAGAGCTCTGGTTTGTCGGCCACGCATCCTTTTGTTAGACGAGCCACTCGCGGCACTCGACGCCAAGTTACGGCACACGATGCAACGGGAATTGAAAAGCCTGCAACGGCGTCTCGGCATCACGTTTATTTTGGTGACGCACGACCAGCAGGAAGCCTTGGCGATGTCGGATCGGATCGCCTTGATGCGTGAGGGCCGCATTGAACAACTGGGAACAGCACGCGAGATCTACGAACGGCCGCGCACGCCTTACCGGAGCGCGTGATATTACACGATAAGCTTACGGTTAGCGGAAATGGCTTTAGAGCAAAAGTGGAGCAGGTGATTTTCAAGGGAGGCATGAGTGAAGTCATGCTCGTATCAGAATTTGGGGTAAAATTGTATGCGCTTGTAGGCGACCGAGCTCCCACGGAAAGTCAGTGCGTTTGGTGTGAGTTACGGCCCGCAGACATGACGGTTCTTGGAGAAGACCTGTGAGTGTCTATTCATTTCCGATTCGCCGACTAATCCGGAACGAAATTGGTTAAAAAAACAGCGGGCGTTAGCATTACTCTATTAAGCTACAATAAACTTAAAACCGCAGTTGAACCACAGAGATCACAGAGGGGGATTTTTGGACAGAATGCACAAAATAAAAACAATTGAATCTATCGGATCGAAGAATGCTTTCCTCTTTTGCCTTTCTCTGTGAACTCCGCGCCTCTGTGGTTCCAAAATCATTTCGGGGCATGTGATCAGGGGGCATTCCGTCCCGGCGACGGCATTTCGCGGTTTTAACGTCCGTCCTTCAACCAGCCGCCGCATGGACGCGACGGCCCACCTTGCCGCCACGTTCTCCCGTCCTTCTCTCGCTAAGCACTAAGACTTATCTCGAAGATACGTCCTATGAATACACGCCACCACCGAGCAGTTTTTCGCCGTGGTAAAGAGCCAGGATCTGGCCCGCTGCGAGCCCACGCTGAGGTGACTGAAATCGGATACGAGCCGAGGCTTCACCTTCGGGAATAAATTCAGCGGAAACGCGTGGATCGCGATAACGCACACGGGCTTCGATGGTTTGTGCGGATCGGATCGGTTCGCCGATAAAGCTCAAATGGTGGACCAAGACTTCGCGGGTAAAAAGTCCGGGCGCGTCTGCGGCATCGAACGCCACCAATAGCGCGTTGTCCGCGGATCGTTTGCCGACGACGACGTAATTTTGAAAGTCTGTGTTCGAGGGGATGCCAATGCCTTTGCGCTGGCCGAGTGTGAATAGGTGCAAGCCGCGGTGTTGGCCGAGTACCTTCTCGTCGCTCGCGCGCACAATTGGGCCGGGAGTATCCGGAACGTAATGGCGGAGAAAATCCTGAATCTTGACCTCACCAATAAAACAAATGCCCTGGCTGTCTTTTTTCGTTGCCGTGGGAAGCCCTGCCTGGCGCGCAAGTTCACGTAGCTCCGGCTTGCTGAGATGGCCGATGGGAAAGCGTGCGTCCCTCAGTTGCTCCTGTGAAAGTAAAGTCAGGAAATAGGATTGGTCTTTGTTTTTGTCTACGCCTTCAAGCAGATCGAAGCAGTCTGGCGTTGTTGTCCCTGTGCGGCGCGCATAGTGGCCGGTGGCAACGGCATCAAAACCATGTTCTTTAGCCCAATTCCGAAAAACACCAAATTTGATCTCTCGATTGCACATGATGTCCGGATTTGGAGTCAGGCCGCGCCGGTATCCATCAAGCAGGTATTCCACCACGCGCTCCTTGTAATCGGTCATGAGGTTTACGACTCGAAAAGGAATTCCGATTGATTCGGCGACCGTGCGAGCGTCCACGATGTCCTGCTGCCAGGGGCAATGGCCGATGATATTTTCCTCGTTGATCCAATTCTTCATGTACGCACCTTCGATCTCAAAGCCTTGTTGCTTGAGAAGAAGGGCGGCGACCGAGCTGTCGACCCCGCCTGACATGGCGACGAGGATCTTTTCCATAAACGGAAAGAAAACGACCGGGTTGGCTCCGAAGTCAAATAGACATCGTCGTAGCCGTTCCAACGCGAGCGCTGAGCCTTTGCCAATTAGAAATAGCGAACTGAACAGTAGGATTGCTTGGTTTGATGCGTTTTCACCACCGCGTTGTGTGCAGCGGACTATCAAAAAATAAGCGTCAACCGCGGCGCACATGTACCGCTTTCATAACTACGGTATGATTCTGGCTTAGCCTGATTTTAACTTGAGCAGCCTTGGTCGCCCCCGATGATCCCTTCCACTCTGTGACAAAACCTCGCGAATCGCATATAGCTGTGGCCTTGCTCGATTCACCCAATTCCGGGGTGATCGAATTAACGCGCGATTGGAAAGGTCTGCAGCGGCCGCCGCTTTCGCTCAGTGGCCGAGCTCCGGCGCTTGCTCTTATGACACGCGAGTCGGACTATGTCTTCGGCTGCGATAGCGGTTACTTCGTTAACAAGAAGGGCGAGATCTTCTTTTTTTTGCTCATTTCCGATTATCCATCAATCGACTGGGAAAAAAATACTCTTTATCTAGCGGGGGACTTTAACGGCTGGCAGGTCGCGGTAGGTCGCCCAGAGTGGCAATTGCATCCGGCGATGTTAGCGGGAAATGCGGTTTTGCTCTGGTCGGGAGCCGCCGAGAAATTTTTCGGATCGCCACCGATGCGGTTCAAGTTTGTGACGGGCGAGCATGTGTGGCTCGACGTTCCCGCCGAGGCCCCAAATGCTCAGCGCGACGATTCGGGCAACCTCAACCGCATCATCATTCCTGAAAAAACCGGCCGGCATCTTTTCCGGTTTACCACGGTGGAGCCGGTCGATCTTTCGGAAGCTATTTCGGTGATCTGGTCCGCGGACGGCTATGACGAGAAAGTGCCGCTGAGGCCCGAGAGGTTCTTCTACGAGATTGCGACCGATTTACCGCTCGGTGCGATCACGTCACCTGCCTCTACGGCATTTCGGATTTTTATTCCCCGGGCAAAACGAGTGAAGCTATTTTATTGCAGCGATCTAACCAAAAGAGATCAAGCGATCGGCGTCAGTTTGGAGAGGAAGAAAAATGGAGTGTGGGAAACGCAGGTCGGTCAAAATCTCCATGGCTGGTTTTATTGGTACTCCGTGGATGGGCCGCACCACATCTTCAGCAATTTCGATAAAAATCAGGCGGTGCTCGATCCTTATGCCTTGGCTACGGTGGACCGTGATGGACCTGGCATCATCCTTGATCGCGCATGGCTTGGTTCAGCGGATCGCGCGTTTAAGACACCGGACTGGCAGGACTTGATCATCTCTGAAGTGCATGTGCGGGATTTGGTCGCACAAGCTCCGCTCAGGCTCACCCCGCCGGAGCGCAGCGGTTTCACTGGATTGCGAAAATGGGTCGATAGCCCCGATTTTTATTTGAAGCGGTTGGGCATTAACTGCGTCGAACTGCAACCGGTTCAAGAATTCGATAATGTCACCCCTGAAGAGTATCATTGGGGCTACATGACGAATAGTTTCTTTGGACCGGAAAGTAGCTATTCGCTCGATCCAAAAAACGCGTCCGGAGTGAAAGAGCTCCAGGAGTTGGTTGCTGCGTTTCATCGGCAGGGCATAGCGGTGTTACTCGACGTAGTCTACAATCACGTCGGCGTTCCGGCCCATCTTTTGTTCCTCGATAAGCTCTACTATTTCGAAGTCGGCGCCGACGGCGTACTGGCTAACTGGAGCGGTTGCGGCAATGACCTCAGAGCCCGCTCGGCGATGTCAAAGCGGCTCATCATCGATAGCCTTATTCATCTCATTGAGGTTTATGGAGTCGATGGTTTCCGTTTCGATTTGGCGGATCTGCTGGGAGTGGACGTCTTGAAAGAAATCGAAACGGCGATTAAAAAAATAAAACCGGACGTGATTCTGATCGCTGAACCGTGGAGTTTTCGCGGACATATTGCGGGTGCATTGCGCCCGACGGGCTGGGCTTCGTGGAATGACGGATATCGCAATTTTGTGCGGGAATTCGTTCGAGGGGGAGGATCGCGGGAAGGCTACGAATATTTTCTCAAAGGTTCCCCGTGGCATTTCGCTTATTGGCCGGCGCAAACGGTCAACTACACGGAATCGCACGATGATAAAACGTGGATCGATACCATCACCGAAAATGGCGATGGTAATGGTTTTTCGCCTACGATGAACGACCGCAGGCGAACCCACCTGATGGCAGCCATTTTGATGATGTCCGTGGGAATTCCGATGCTCGCGGAAGGTCAGGATTTTTTGCGTTCGAAGCGTGGAGTGAATAACACCTATCAACGCGGCGATCTCAATGCACTCGACTATCGTCGGATGCTGCGCTTTCCGTCCACACACGCTTATTTTGCCGATTGGATCGCCTTTAGAAAATCAGCCCGAGGCAAAATCCTTCGTTTGTTTTCGAGGCCAAACGATACGTTCTTTCAATTTTTCTTCGCGCCCGACTCCAACGCGACGGCCACGATTTATAACGCCGATAAATCGCAGGGTTCGCTCAGACTTTTGTTTTCAGTTAACCCCACTTTGAATGATGCTTCGATCGCCCTCGGAGATGCAGCGCACGCACGTTGGCGGCAGGTCTGCGATCACGAACGGTTCTTCTTCCCCGGCGGTTACGAACCAACTTTGCTCGTGGACGACGACCTGTTTGTCCCTGCGCTGGGATGTGCGCTTTGGGTAAGCGAAGACACGCACTAAGCTGTCGTGACGCAGACGGATGCCCCCACGAAATACACAAAAAACACGAAATCTATGCCTTCTAGAGAGAACATTGAGACTTATTTCAAAAGCAACTTCTAGGGTGTTCACTGATCAGTGATTTTGCCCAAACCGAAAAGCTCTTCTCATCTGTTTTCGTGTCCTTCGTGGTGATTCTCTCCTGTACCACCCCGGCCAAAGCTTTGTTTCCATCCGCTAGTTATTAGAAATCGCATCGTCGGATAGATGCCCTTGAAGCTTTCGCCGAAGTTTTAGGGCTTCGATTTCTTTATACAGGGTGAGATTGAAAAGCTTAAACCGCTGGAGCGTGTCCGGTATCTCTAATAGCTTTTGTTTAAGTGCGGCGTCCTCGCAGAGATTGAATGCGGCAACGTTCACCAAGGTATCGGGATCGATGACGCCGCGAAGGAAATCCGCGAGTTCAACCGGGACCGAAGCACCCAGCTTCTGTTTCAACGCAACCAGCCGAATCAACTCAGTATGGAGTGTGGCCAGATCGTCAGGTGAACCGCCAGGTAATGAGGGAATGGGACGGACCAAGATAGCGCGATAGGGTTCTTCTCTGAGAATTTCCAAGACTTCAACACGAACGAGTCCCTGAAGCAAAAGATTGGAAGTGCCATTATCATTCTTCTGGCACGCGCGAATGATGCCGACGGTGGCTATCGGATGCGGCGGCTCGAACTGATCGGGTGATGCTGCGAGCGATTGATTGAGATGGGCTACGGCAAAGACTCGGTGGGATGCGAGAACGTCCTTTAGCATTTTTCGATAGCGTGATTCGAAAATATGCAGCGGAAGCAGCACCTGTGGGAAAAACACGGTGTTGGGCAGTGTCATGACAGGAACTTCCGCCGGGATCTCGATTTCCATGAAGTTCATCCTAGTGCACGCGTAGAAAACTGCAACACACCGGCAAAGCCGGATACATTTTGGCCCTTTTGCCCGCTGTCTCAGTGTTTTTCCTTGAGGGATTTCGCCTAGTGTTCCGACACCGCAGAGAGAATGTGGCGAGGCAGGGCCATCGAGCCCCGCGTGGCTGTTTAGAAGGCGGACGTTAAAACCGCGGAATGCTGTGCCGCGACCGCGCGCCGGGGCCACCTTCGACGTCATCGCTTGCGTTCTAAACCACCGACATTTATTTCAGAGAAATACCCTGGATATTCCGTGTTAGTCAGGTGTTAGGCCTTAAATGTCACCGAGTTGATACAGTAGCCGGCTTGACCGGGAGTATCCGGCCGGACGTTTTAAGGTGCTTCTCGATCACGCTGTGCGGTCTGCAGGCTTCTAAACTTAGCGGAGACACGGTCAAAAACCAAACATCCCTCGTCATGCCGACCCAGCAATCTGAACATGCGCAATGGTTTACCAATGAAGTTCAGGTGCATGAACCGGCCTTGCGATCCTATCTTAAGGGCAAATTCCCCTCATTATTTGACGTCGACGACATCGTGCAGGAATCCTACGCGCGGCTCATACGAACGAGAGAAAACGGTCAGCTTCATCATACAAAAGCTTACCTGTTCGCCATTGCGCGGAATGCGGCCATGGATGTCTTTCGTCGAAAAAAAGTTGTTTCGATGGAGACACTGGCCGATATCGACGACCTATCGGTCTCAAATGAAGAACCGGGTGCAGGAGAAACGCTCAGCCGAAAACAGGAGCTCGAAATATTAGCTGAAGCTATCCAGAGCCTGCCGAAGGGCTGCAAAGCCGTGGTGACTCTTCGCTTGGTATACGAACTGCCTCAAAAAGAAATTGCGGCGAAACTTGAGATATCTGAATTTACGGTCAAAGCGCAGCTTGCCAAAGGAATGTTGCGCTGCGCACAATATTTCGAGAATCGCGGAATTATAAAATCTTCATCTACGTCTAAAGACACGTGAATAATAAGATAAAGCATAAGACCGAAGAGGAAGAAACGATCGACGAGATTGCTGCTACATGGCTGGTCCAATTGGACGAAGGTCTGTCCGATCACCAAGCGCAAGAGTTGGCCCGTTGGAGACAGTCCGATCCGCGGCATGAGGCTGCTTACAATCGACTTTACCAGATGTGGAAGTCGATGCAGGAACTGCGGCACTTGCGACCCGCGTCCGAGATCAGTTTGGAAACAACGACTCAACTTAAGGGCGTTCCTTTGCGATCCCTCCGTTTTTTTTATCGGGGAATCGGCTTAGCCGCGGCTGCGGCGGTTATCTTTTTTGTTACGGCTTTGTGGCTGGAACCGGCACGTGATTTCTCTCACACCTATTCTGCATCGGTGTATGGACCGCAACCCGTGACCTTGCCTGACCATTCAGTGATCGCCCTAAGCAGCGACACTGAAGTTCAGGTGCGCTATTCAAAGAATGAACGAAAAGTTCGGCTGATCCGCGGAGAGGCGCGCTTTACCGTGGCTAAGAACCCGGATAGGCCGTTTATCGTGGGAGCGGGCCGGGTATCGGTCCGAGCCGTGGGCACGGCGTTCAATGTCAGAATTGCGAAGGATCGAATCAACGTGCTCGTGACTGAAGGTCGCGTTCAGGTAGACCGGTCCTCGGTTGATGGCTCCCTTTCAAATTCGCAGATAGATGATTCTTCCGTGCAATTACTTGCGGCGGGTGAAAGCATGGCGATTCTGATAAACCCATTGGCGGCAAAAAAAAGCATGGTTAGCTCACGCGAGAGTGAAAAGAAGACTGTGCAGTCCGGGGAGAAAGTTTTCGCGCAAACAATGTTGAAGGCTTTATTCGACTGCTTGAGAACAGCCGCGATGTTACGATTGAGCGTCAAAGCGCAGATCGTATCGTGTTGAAAAGAAATCCAGCCAAGTAGGTCGTAAAAATTGCTGGTGTGCGTAGTCCATGTTCGCGGTTCGCTCGTCTGCATAGCTGACGAACCCACTCATGAATAATCGAACCGTTGCTTCAGCTTCTTTCCCTTTCACACCGATCTTTCTTAGAAACATGGCACTCATCGCGGTGCTTTTTGTTTCAGCTTTTCTCGAGTCTGCTCATGCAGCCGAAAGGCCGAAAAAGAATTTCGATGTGCCCGCAGGAGAGGCCGTCTCAACGCTTAAAATGTTTGTCGAGCAATCCGGTGACCAGGTCATCTACGTGGTGAGCAATGTGCGAGGCATAAAGACAAATCCCGTTCTTGGGACTTACACCTCACGGGAGGCACTCGATGCCATGATGTCGAATACGCCACTCGTGGTGCTGGAAGACGCGCAAACCGGAGCGCTATCGGTGAGTCGCAAATCGGCTGAACGAGACGAGAAGAGGTCCACATCCGACGATGGATCTGGAGCCGCCCCGGGACCGACCAAGAATGTAGACAATGCAGCCTCCGGTGGAAGTGGAGTGATGGATCTCGATCAACTCGTGGTAACTGGACGTGCTGGAATCGATCCGCGCCCAAAGGTGCAGACAAGCTATTCCATAACCACGGAATCCTCTGAGCAAATCCGCATGCGCTCGCCCATGGGACTCGCCGAGGCGTTGAAATCTGTTCCCGGTTTTTGGGTCGAAGCTTCGGGAGGCGAGGCGAGCGCCAACATTCGTGCGCGAGGAATTCCCACCGATGGTTACTCGACGGTGAATATTTTGGAAGATGGCATCCCAATCCAGCATGACCCTGGTCTAGGGTACCTGAATGCAGACCAGACTTTTCGCTTGGACGAAACAATCGAACGGATGGAAGTGGTTCGCGGTGGTCCTTCCTCCGTTTTCACTTCGAATGCACCGGGCGGCGCGGCCAACTTTGTGACGCGTAAGGGCGAGATAGCGGAAGGGGTTTTGAAATATGAAGTTGGTGATTTCGGTCACAATCGCATCGACGCATACTACGGTGCACCCATAGGTGACTGGAGAGTGAGTTTCGGTGGATTTTATCGGGTCAATGATGGCATTCGTGATCCGGGCTATCGCGAAAACGAAGGCGGCCAAGTCCGATTTTCTCTCGGGCGCGATCTCCCAAATGGGAAGATTGATTTTAACGTGAAACGCATGGATGACAGCGTCGGGTTTTATTTGGGCATACCGCTTACCTTCGGGTCAGGGGGAAAGCCGGCCGCGGTCCCCGGATTCGATGCGAATTATGGGACGCTCAATGGTCCTGAAAATGAACACTACAATATTCCAACTCCGACCGGTAAATTTCCTTTCGATCTTACCACGGGAACGAATGTAAAACTCACTCAGCTCACGTTGAAGTTCGAGCAAAACATGGGTGACGATTGGAAATTGGAAAACGGGACGCGCTACCGTGATTCCACGACGGTGCGCAACGGCCTCTTTCCTGCAGCGGTCAATACCGGTACGGCGCGCTTGGCTTCGGCGAAAAGTGCGCTCTTGGCACTTTATCCCACAGCGACGGATGTCCAACTCCGTTACGTCGATTCACCTTCGACGATCTTTAACACGGCCAACCAGAACGGCAATGGTTTGGTCGTCGATTCATCCCTCCGTTCCGTCACGATACCCGAGCGCGAATTTTTAAACGACTTTCATCTTCTGCGTAAGTTCGACATTGCAGGACAGAGTCATGATTTTGCCGTCGGGGCTTACATTGCTAAAATCAAGGAAACCTTTCAGCGCTACTCTGCGCAAAACTTGATCGACGTTCGCAACCAGGCACGGCTGCTTGATTTGGTCGCGGTCGATGCCACCGGCAAAGTGGTTGGATACGGAACCGAAAACGGATTTACGCGTTATGGAAATGAATGGGCGAATGCCTATGGAGAGCAGACAAGCACCGCGCTTTACGCTTCCGACGAATGGAAAGTGCTGCGCAATCTCCGAATCGACGCAGGCGTACGTTGGGAAAAAGTTCACGTTACCACGAATACGGAAGGTTCAAGAACGGTGAACCTCGGAGTCTCGCCGACTCCGGCGGATCGCAATGTCCTTACTGGCACGAATGTCTTTACGCCGGCGACGGCCAATTTTAATCACGTCGGCTGGACGTTGGGGGCGAATTATCAACTGGTGGTGAATTCCGGCCTTTTCGCGCGGTATACATCAGCCTTTCGGCTACCCAGCGTAAGCGACTTTATCACCAACCCCACCGCAACGCCGCGCACGCCGACCATGGGGTTGTACGAAGCCGGTTATAAATTCGCGACGCAAAAGGCCGACGTATATGCCACCGCTTTTTATACGACCTACAACTCCTACGGATTTAGCGAGTTGGTCTTTAATCCCACTACTAATGGATATGACACTCATAATTCGGTAACGAGTACCAAGGCTTATGGCCTTGAGCTTGAAGGCGATGTTCGTCCGATTGATTGGTTTTTACTCAACGCAGCTGTCACGTTGCAGAAAACGGAATTTGGTTCGTTCAAATACATTTCATCCATTGCAAACGGCCAACCGGTGGCTCTCGATTTTACCGGCAATCGCTTGCTCCGCGTTCCCGCGGTGAGCTTTCGCCTCACGCCGACGTTTCTCTTCCTTGGCGACAAGATACGGTTAGAATTTCCCGTTGAATATTATGGCGACCGATATGCTGACGCTGCGAATACGCAGAAGCTGCCGGCCTACACCGTGTGCAATATTCGCGTCCGGTATGACTTTAGTCGTCACATCAGTTTTTATGGCTACGTCGACAATTTGACCAACACGATTGGATTAACAGAGGGCAATCCTCGGTCGGGGCAATTCGTGAGTGGCGATGCCAGTGCGCAGTACTTCATCGCTCGACCGATTCTTGGTCGTTCGATCCGCGCTGCGGTGATGTATCGTTTCTAGGCGGTCCTTGCCGTCCGGAGTAGAAGGAAGGAACGGGATGGGGTTATTCTATGAAAACGATTTTTGTTTTCGCCTTGGTGTTTCTCATGTTTGGGCCGTGCTATGGCGCGGACCGGCCGGATATTGCTTTGCGCGGAGAATTGTCGGGTGCGGATAATCACACTTATCGCCCCGTGCCTTTTGATGTGCCGGAAGGCGTTGTCCGTATCACCGTGGAATTCTCCTACACCGGGCAATCCGAGCGAACGACCATCGATCTCGGATTGCTTGGCCCCGATGGATTTGAAACGCCCAACGGTTTCAAGGGTTGGAGCGGAGGCAACAAGAGCGTCTTCACCGTTTCCACCGTGGATTCCACACCGTCGTATCGGACCGGGCCGATCGTGCCTGGGAAATGGAAGCTGCTTCTCGGGATCCCCAATATTCGCTCCGACGTTAAGTCAGAGTATACTGCGAAAATCTATTTCTCCTTAACGACATCGCCGTCCGACGAACCCGAAGTGCTGCGGCCGGTGATTCGTAGCGGCCCCGGTTGGTACCGGGGTGATCTGCACATGCATACGGGTCATAGTGACGGTTATGCACGGAGCCAGACGGGGAAGCGTGTGCCGAGTCCGCTCTTCCTCACAGCAAACTTTGCAGCGGACCGAGGCTTGGATTTCGTTGTTATCACGGACCACAACACGGATACGCACGCGAACGACATCCGTGAATTACAGCCTTACTTTGACCAATTGCTGTTGGTGCCCGGGTACGAGGTTACAACGTTTCAAGGTCACGCCAATGTGATTGGGATCACTCAGTTGGTGGACTTCCGCGTGGGCAGTCCCGGAGTGCCTGATTGGAACGCCGTGCTTCGTCAAGCAGCGGTCTATCGTGGTTTTGTTTCAATCAATCACCCCATTCGCCCTTCAGGTGAGATATGCATGGGATGTGGTTGGATGCCGGAACCCGCTGCGGATCTACGTCTGGTGCAAGGAGTCGAGATCGTGAACGGTCCGGACGCGGACACTCCGTTTTCCGGAATTCCATTTTGGCAACAGCAGTTGAACGCTGGCTATATCCTCACTGGAATCGGCGGAAGCGATAACCATAACATGCAGCCACCGCTTTTTGCAGAGGCGGAAAAAATCCGCGTTGGCTCGCCGACCACCGTAGTCTACGCGCGGGAACTATCGACCGCGGCTATCCTTGAAGCCCTTCGCTCAGGCCATGTTTTTGTAGACGTCGTAGGATCGAAGGACGGGCTTCTCGAGTTTGAGGCGAGCCATGACGGCGCGACTTTCGCAATGGGCGATCATTTGAGAGTGGGAAATGGGGATAAGATTACCTTTAGAGCCCGTGTTGCCCACTTTCCGTCAGGAACAGTTGAGGTGTTGGAGGACGGAGATCGAATGAGCTTTCTCGGTGATCCGAAAATTGTGACGGAGGATCAACCTTTCCATTTCGATTGGCAAAGCGACGGAAAGCCTCACTGGCTTCGGGTAAACGTCCGCGGGTCGAATGGAAAATTGGCATTCGTGGGAAATCCGATCTATATTAACCGGTAAAGAGTGGGCCATGCAGAGAGGCCTCTACTCATCTGGCTGTCACAAGGTGAGACAAGTTGGCGCGAATTTTCGGATGTAGGGGCTCTATGAAAATCGATTGTAAAATTTTAAGTCATTCATTGTTAAGTACTAAATTTCGCGACAGGGGCAGAGGCACATGCGTTGCTTTACGGTAGGGCATGAGCCGTATTTTAGGAATCGATTTAGGCACGACCAACTCCTGCATGGCCATCATGGAAGGTGGCGAACCGGTCGTGATCCCCAACGCCGAAGGTGCGCGTACTACGCCCTCGGTTGTAGCATTTACCAAAACCGGCGAACGTTTGGTTGGCCAGGCCGCCAAGCGCCAAGCCGTTACCAACCCGCGCAACACCGTTTTTTCCGCGAAGCGCCTGATTGGCCGCAAGTTCAACGAAGTCCGCGAGGAAGCGAAGAACATGCCGTTCAAGGTCGTCGAAGGGAAAAACAGCGATGCTTACATTGAGGTGCAGGTCGGCGACAAGACGGAGCAATTCGCTCCCGAGCAGATCGCGTCATTCGTCCTCGCAAAACTGAAAGCGGATGCTGAGGCCTACCTTGGTGAAAAAATCACCCAGGCCGTCATCACCGTTCCTGCATATTTTAACGACGCTCAGCGTCAGGCGACTAAAGACGCCGGCAAAATCGCTGGCCTTGAGGTTCTCCGTATTATCAACGAGCCGACCGCCGCTTCATTGGCTTACGGCCTTGATAAGAAAAAGGACGAGAAGATCGCCGTGTTCGACCTCGGCGGCGGTACGTTCGATGTGTCCGTCCTCGAAATCGGTGATGGCGTCTTCGAGGTTAAAGCGACCAACGGTGATACGCACCTCGGTGGTGATAACTGGGACGAGACGATCATTTCATGGTTGGTCGAGACTTTCAAAAAAGAAAACGGCATCGATCTCCGCAAAGATCCGATGGCGCTCCAGCGTCTGAAGGAAGAAGCGGAAAAGGCGAAGATCGCTCTTTCATCGGCCCAGGTGGTTGATATCAACCTTCCCTTTATTACGGCCGATGCTTCGGGGCCGAAGCACCTCAACGTTCAGTTGACCCGCGCTAAGCTTGAGCAGATTTGCGATCCTTTGTTCGAACGTTGCATTCAGCCGTTCAAAAACTGCCTAAAAGATTCTGGCGTCGCGTCCTCCGAAATCGATGAGCTCGTGCTCGTCGGTGGTATGACCCGCATGCCCAAGGTCGTCGAGATCGCGAAACAGCTCGCCGGCAAACAGCCGCACCAAGGTGTCAATCCTGACGAAGTGGTGGCGGTCGGTGCGGCCATTCAAGGTGGCGTGCTCAAGGGCGAAGTGCGTGACGTACTTCTGCTCGACGTGACCCCGCTTACGCTCGGTATCGAAACGGCCGGCCAAGTTGCCACGCCGATGATTCCGCGCAACACCACGCTTCCGACCAAAAAATCGCAGGTCTTCTCGACCTACAGCGATAATCAGCCCTCGGTTGAAATTGTTGTGTTACAGGGCGAGCGTCCGATGTCGCGCGATAACAAGATTCTCGGTACATTCCGTCTCGATGGCATTGCGCCCGCTCCGCGCGGCGCACCGCAAGTCGAAGTCACCTTTGACATCGATGCCAACGGCATTCTCCACGTCTCCGCTAAAGATCTCGGTACCGGCAAGGATCAAAAGATTACCATCAGTGGTTCGTCTGGTCTCTCGAAGGAAGAGGTCGACAAGATGACCCGTGACGCCGAACAGCACGCGGAAGAAGACAAGAAGCGCAAAGAGGCGGTCGAGGTGAAGAACCAGCTCGATACGACTCTTTACCAGCTCGAAAAGACACTCAAGGACTCGGGGGATAAAATCCCGGCAGAAACCAAGTCGAAGTTCGAAGCCGCACTTTCCTCCGCTAAAAAAGATCTTGAGAGCAACGATGCCGACCGCATGAAGGCGGCGCTCGAAAATCTCTCGAAGATTGGCGAAGAGCTTTACAAGCACGCTGCCGCTGCTGGCGGTCCGGCTGGCGCCCCTGGCACCGGCCCTGCAGATGCTGCTCCATCGGAAGACGACAAAAAATCCGCCAAGAAAAAAGATGGTGGCGTGGTCGATGCCGATTTCGAAGTCGTTGACGACGAAAAGAAGAAGTAAAACTTTTGCGCGCCCCGTCCGGCTGGTCCGGTCGGGGCGCGTTTATAAAACCCAACCTCTCAACCCATAACCAATACTATATGGCCAAAGTGAACATCAAACCGATCGGCGATCGTGTGCTCGTGCAACACCTCGAAGAAAAAGAACAAGTCCGTGGCGGGATCATCATTCCCGACAGCGCTAAAGAAAAGCCCCAAGAGGCTAAAGTGATCGCGCTTGGAACGGGCAAGAAGGACGAAAGCGGCAAAGTCACGCCTTTCGAAGTCAAGGTCGGTGATCGCGTTCTCATCAGCAAATACGGTGGTACTGAAGTTAAGATCGAAGACGTCAAGTATACCCTCGTTCGCGAAGACGACATCCTCGGCGTTCTCGCCTGAGTTGGGTTACTCACTCTCTTTTCTCAAACTCAAATAAACACTCACTAAATATGGCAGCTAAACAACTCATCTTCGACGAGACAGCTCGTCAGAAAATCCTCCGCGGCGTAGAAATTCTCTCGCGCGCAGTTAAAGTCACCCTCGGGCCCAAAGGCCGCAATGTCGTTATCGACAAGAAATTCGGTTCGCCCACCGTCACCAAGGACGGCGTGACCGTTGCGAAGGAAGTCGAACTTCCTGATCCGTACGAAAACATGGGTGCTCAGATGGTGAAGGAAGTTGCTTCCAAGACCAATGACGCTGCTGGCGACGGTACCACCACCGCCACAGTTCTCGCCGAGTCGATTTATCGCGAAGGTCTGAAGAGCGTCACCGCTGGCGCGAATCCAGTTTACCTGAAGCGCGGTATCGACAAGGCCGTTGAGGCCGCTGTCGCCGAACTCGCCAAGTTCTCCCGCAAGGTGAACGACCGTGAAGAAATCCGTCAGGTCGCCACCGTGTCCGCCAACTGGGACACCACGATCGGCGAGATCATTGCCGACGCGATGGACAAAGTAGGCAAGGACGGCACGATCACGGTTGAAGAAGCCAAGTCGATCGAAACCACCCTCGACGTCGTCGAAGGTATGCAATTCGACAAGGGTTATCTTTCACCTTACTTCGCGACCAACGCGGAAGCCATGGAAGCCGTGCTCGAAGACGCTTACGTCCTTATCCACGAAAAGAAGATCAGCAGTCTCCAGGACTTGCTGCCCTTACTCCAGACCGTAGCGAAGACCGGCAAGCCCCTCCTCCTCATCGCTGAGGAAGTCGAAGGCGAAGCCCTCGCTGCGCTCGTGGTCAACAAAATCCGCGGTACCCTTAATGTGTGCGCGGTCAAGGCTCCTGGCTTCGGCGATCGCCGCAAGGCCATGCTCGAAGATATCGCCGTTCTCACCGGCGGCCGTTGCTTTACCGAAGATCTCGGAATCAAGCTCGAGAACGTTCAATTGAGCGACCTCGGCAAGGCCAAGCGCATCGTGGTCGACAAGGAAAACACCACGATCGTTGAAGGTGCAGGCAAGTCTTCCGACATCCAAGGCCGCGTGAAGCAGATCCGTCGCCAGATCGACGAAACCACGTCCGATTACGACCGCGAGAAGCTCCAGGAACGTCTGGCCAAGCTCGCCGGTGGTGTCGCCGTCATCAATGTCGGTGCCGCAACTGAAGCCGAAATGAAGGAAAAGAAGATGCGCGTTGAGGACGCCCTTCATGCCACCCGCGCTGCGGTGGAAGAAGGTATTGTCCCTGGCGGTGGCGTTGCTCTCCTCCGTACGGCCAAGGCAATCGATGCTCTCGTCCTCGAAGGTGACGAAAAGCTCGGCGGTCAAATCGTTCGTCGTGCGATCGAATCTCCTCTCAAGCAGCTCTGCTTCAATGCGGGCGTCGAAGGTGCCGTTGTTGTTCAGGAAGTCCTGAGCAGCAAGGGTAACAATGGTTACAACGTCGCGACCGGTGAGTACGAAGATCTCGTCAAAGCTGGCGTGGTTGACCCGACCAAGGTTACCCGCACCGCTCTGCAGAATTCGGCCTCGATCGCGGGCCTCCTCCTCACCACCGAGTGCATGATCACGGAAGTGCCTGAGAAGAAGGAAGCGCATGCTCACCCCGCCCCTGGCGGCGGCGGCATGGACTACTAAGCAGTAGTCGTTCGATTTATTCTAACAAAGCCAACTTCAAACGGCGCCCCGCAAGGGGCGCCGTTTTTTTCGAGTTTAAGCAGGAAGCCGCGAAGCCAGGAAGAGCAGCAAAGAATTTCTCTAAATAATTTTACTGAGATTCTTTGTTGTTCTTCGCTGTCGGACTTGAACAAGCTTCGGAAATGGAAGTGATTTTTTTAGGCACCGGCACTTCGCAGGGCATCCCGATGATTGCCTGTGGATGCGCCGTGTGCACATCGGCCGACCCACGCAATCACCGGGGACGGACGAGCATTCATGTCGTGATGGACGGACTGCACATCCAGGTTGATGCAGCACCGGAGTTTCGTCTGCAGTGCCTCCACAACCGAGTTGAGAAACTCGATTTGTTTATCCTAACCCACGGCCACGCCGACCATATCGCCGGGATGGACGACCTCCGCCGGTTTTGCGATATGCGCGAGGGAGTTGCGCTTCCGGTTTATTCAACCGACGAGGGCATGAGCCGCGTGCTCGCGATGTATCCCTACGCGATCATGGACCGTTCGGTCGTGCGCGGGTATCCCGCCTTTCAGCTGTTGGAGATGCCGACCGTTCTTTCTCTGCCCCAAGGTACGATTCGTTCGACGCTTTTGCCGCACGGCGGCATCAATGTGCTCGGACTTATTTTCGAAGAGAAAAGCACCGGGAAAAAATTCGTTTATTACACTGACTGCAAACGCGTCCCAGCCGAAGCGAAAGCACTTGCGGTGGGCGCGGATGTCGTGGTGCTCGATGGCCTGCGTCCCGAGCCCCATCCGACCCACATGAGCATCGACGAAGCGATCGCAGTGGCCCACGAAATCAAATCACCGCAAACATACCTCACGCACTTGACTCACGCAATTGATCACGCGATGTGGAGTGAAAAACTGCCGAGCGGCATCGCGTTGGCGTAGGACGGCTTGAGAATTCAGATTGCGGGGACAAGTGCAGAACAGAGTTATCGCTGAAGCACGGAAGAACGGAAGCGCAAGATTTTGGACAGCGGAAGTTCAAAACAATCCATGTCTATCCGAAGCTCGCTTCTGCTTGATTAGGTTTTTCGGGTAGGGGCCGTTATCCTTAACGGCCTTCATTGCGCAGGCGCAGCTCTAATAAGGGCCGGTTAATGAAAACAGTCCTACCTTCCTTTCATGTCTCGGGGCTTGCCCGAGGATCTTTATTCAGCAATCGACGGCAAGCTGGTCTCTTCTTCTCTGTCTCTCTCTCTTCTTCGTGCTGATTTTGTGGATGCCTAGTTCGTTTCAGTCATTCCGAAGAAGAAGCCGAACTTTCCAACAAGGCCGAACGAGTTCAATTTACGACCATCATGGTTTTTTCAGAGATCAGGCCACAGATGGAACAGCTCTCGCATGATGAGATGCTAAAGGCTCTGGCATTCCTCAAGAGTTGGTTGCGGACCGAAACGTCCGCGAACGGCGAGGAGCTGGCGTGGCGGCATGCTGAGATGGGCGCCGGGAAAAAAGTCCGTTGGGAAGACCTAAAACGGCAGTTGGGTTTGTCCTAGCGTGAACGCGTACGAGCTGGTGTTGAGCGATGCGGCTGGTGCGGCCCACACGCACGGAGCAGCCGCTGGCTCGTTGTCATCTTCGATGCGGTGAAGGCCGAACCGTTCCGGCGGGGCTATTTGCAAGAGCGCGATGCGCAGGGCCGCGAAAAATGGAATTCTCGTCGTGGGCGACTGGATCGTGACCTACTGGCCGGATCATGCTGTGAGGGAACTGCGCATTATGCGTCTGGAGTAGGTCGGGGATTAAAAAAAACAGCACGCGGAGGCGCCACGCTGGCGACTGGAAAAGAGAAGGACCCGAAGGGCGTCGGAGAGTCAGGTCCTGATTCCGTAATTCGATATTTCTCACCTCAGCAAAATCTATGAATCAGAAGCCGACCCGTCGCCGGGCATCCTATCGGGATCTGCCCTGATCCGTCACTTCTCCACCTATACTTTCTTCTCTTTCCATTTTCCGCGCTTAAAGAGCAGGGCGCTCCACAGCGTTAGAGTGGAAAAGGAGATGGGTACGGCGATGAAGATGCCGGTGGGGCCCAGCTCGAAATAACGCGAAAGCAGCCAGGCGAGAGGAATTTGTCCGAGCCAAAAACAGAAAAAATTGAGTCGCGTGGGCGTCCAAGTATCGCCCGCTCCATTGAAAGCTCCACCGAGACACATGCCGGCGGCGTAGAGCGGAAAGGCGAGGCTTACGATCCACAGCGCCCGCGTGCCGTAACGATGCACTTCGGGGTCAGTAGTGAAGAGGCTGATCAACGGACCCGCGCACACGGCGTAAATGAGACCGAGGATGCCCAAAAAAATGATGTTATAACGCATCGCGATTTTCACAGCGGCCTCCGCTCGATCCGGTTTTCCCGCGCCGAGATTTTGTCCGACGAGCGTCGTGCCCGCGTTCGAAAGGCCCCACGCCGGCATGAGTGCGAACATCACGAGACGAATCGCGATGGTGTAGCCGGCCAGCGCCGCGCTGCCGAAGAGGGCGAGGATTTTAAAGAGACCGACCCAGCTCGTCATGCTGATCATCAACTGCGCGATGCCGCTGCCGGTCATTCCGGTGATGCTGCGAAGAAGTACGCGATCCGGCCGTAGGTGGTGCCACCGCATGCGTATGCGGCTGTGATGCCCGGCGAGGTGCCAGAGCTGATAAAGCACACCCGTTCCGCGTCCGATGTTGGTTGCGACCGCCGCACCGGTCACCCCCAGCGCAGGAAACGGGCCCAAGCCAAACACGAAGCACGGACCCAGAACGATATTGAGCGTGTTCGAAAGCCATAGCGTGCGCATTGCGATGACCGCGTCGCCCGTACCGCGGAAAATCGCGTTGATAAGAAAAATCATGAAGACAGTCACATTTCCTCCCAGCATGATGCGCGTGAACGAAGTGCCTACCCGCACCGTGGCCTCGTCTGCTCCCATCGCGATGAGGATATCCTTCGCAAAAAAACCCAGCAGAATGCCCAGCCCGGTTGCTACGGTGAAGCCCAGCAAGATGATCTGACCGGCAGCGTGTGCCGCGCCCTCGGAATTCTTTTCTCCGATGCGACGCGCGACGACCGCCGTGGCTGCAAAGGAAATCCCGATGACGACCGCATAAATCAACGACATGACCGATTCCGTAAGCCCGACGACCGCGATGGCGTCCTTGCCTTTTCGCGAAACCCAAAAGACATCCGCGACGGCAAACAGAGATTCCATGATCATCTCCAGCACCATAGGCACCGCGAGAAGAAGGACGGAGCGATTTAGCGTCTCTGACGTGAAATCATGGTGTTCGCCCTTCAAAGCGTGAAACACGCTTTCCCAGAAGGTATGCTCCTTCCTTGCATCCACGACCGGTTCGATGGGTGAGACATCAGCCATGGAAAGAATGTCTCTCCAAACCGCACGGGGTGGACAAGCACTATTCGACGAAAAGTGTTTGTCCACCTCCACGAATAACACGAATTGGCACACGGACGCCGGTGTCACGCCACCGTCGCAAAAATGGGGAAATTAAGCGGGACCGTGGCTGAAATCACGGTCGTCTTATCAATCATTATGCGACGACATGACACTTCTTCATTACCCATTAAACGATGGGGCATCGCAGGATCGGGTTCTGATTTCCTTGATTCCATATTTCCCACCTTTGCAAAATCCACGAATCGGGGCCAGATGCGAATGGCCCTTAGTTAAGACGGGGTATCGTTAGCTTTGGCCTTGATGGGAGCGCAGGCCGCTGGCCTGCAGGGCTCAAGAGGCGGGCCAGCGGCCTGCGCTCCAAAAAAAGCTATTCTTTCGTCGCTCATCACTTGTCACGCTTCACTTTGATTACTGTCGTATTTTTTGTTCTCTGCTGCCGCTAATAAAATTACGAAGTCCAAATCGGGCAGGCCCAAGCGTCATTGTGTTAGCGGCGCACTACGTCCGCCAACAACCTATAATGGAGATTACGCATGCAATACATTCTGATGGACTACGTAAACGAGGTCGGCTGGACCAAGCTGACGAGGGCCGAGCAAGAACATTGGCTAGGCGCCTATAAAGCTTACATGGAGGTAATGGCGAAAGCGGGTGTCCTCAAGGGCGGCAACGGCTTACAGCCCACGTCGACGGCGACGACCGTGCGAATCGCTAATGGCAAGACGCAGGTGCTGGACGGCCCCTACGCCGACTCGAAAGAGCAACTCGGTGGCTTTCATATCATCGAAGTGTCTGATCTCGATGCTGCGATTTCGTGGGCAGCCCGCAGCCCTACCGCTCTTCACGGTATCGTCGAAGTGCGTCCCCTTTGGGACGGCACTTTCCTAACCAGGGACATCGCTGAATTCATCAAGCCGGCATGAGCTGTCCGCGATCATGCTTCAAATAAACACATAAATTTAATTCGAGAAAAACATGCGTAAATTAACTATTTTCAACAATGTGACGCTGGATGGTTACTTCGTGGACATGAACGGAGACATGAGCTGGGCCCATAAGAACGATGCGGAGTGGAATGCCTTTGTCGCAGATAATGCAAAGGGCGGAGGCACGCTATTGTTCGGCAGGATTACCTATGCGCTCATGGCCAGCTTCTGGCCGACGCCGCACGCGATCGAAAATATTCCGATCGTGGCCGAGCGGATGAACAGTCTGCCGAAAGTCGTGTTTTCGAGAACACTGGACAAAGTGTCATGGAACAACACGAAGCTGGTGAAGGGCGACTTGGCAACGGAAGTTCGAAAGATGAAGAAGGAACCCGGAAGCGATATGGTGATTATGGGAAGTGGCAGCATCATTTCTCAATTGGCGCAGGAGGGTTTGATCGATGAATACCAAATCGTGTTGAATCCCATCGTCCTTGGTAAGGGGAGAACCATGTTCGAAGGTATCAAAGAGAGGCTGAACCTGAAGCTCTCAGCGACACGGACCTTCGCCAATGGGAGTGTCTTTCTCTGCTACAAGCCGGCGGCGTGAAGGAAACCGACGCATCGATGCAAATGTTTCACCGAACGGACCTGAAATCTTTTCTGAAGGTATGAGCGCACGCGATGGCGAGACGCAGACGCGCAGTGCGGCAGACGCGGTTGCGCGTCGTAGTTACGGCAAGCTCGTCGCCTTTCTCGCGGCACGCACGCGGGATGTGGCGGCGGCCGAGGACGCCCTGTCGGAGGCGTTCGCTTCGGCGTTGGCGGATTGGCCGCTTAACGGATGTCCGTCGAATCCGGAAGCGTGGCTGCTGACGGTCGCACGACGAAAGGTGATCGATGCTGACCGCCGGCGGCATCGTAGCGAAATCGCCAGCACGCAGATACAGCTTCTTGCGGAAGGGCCGAACGCCGCCGCGGTTGATCCGGAGATTCCGGATCAACGTCTCGCGCTGATGTTCGCCTGTGCACATCCGGCGATCGAGGCCGGCGTCCGCGCGCCGTTGATGCTGCAGGTGGTGTTAGGGCTGGATGCAAAAATTATTGCCTCGGCGTTCCTCACATCTCCGGTGGCCATGAGCAAACGGCTCGTCCGGGCCAAGGACAGGATCCGGCAAGCTGGCATTCCGTTTAGCATCCCGGAGCGGACGGAGCTTCCCGGTCGGCTCGATACCGTATTGGACGCGATCTATGCCGCCTTTTCAGAAGGTTGGACTGACCCTGGCGGGACCGATATCGTCCATCGGGATCTCACAGAAGAAGTTGTATTTCTCGCCAGGCTCGTGACCGAGTTGCTGCCGGAAGAACCGGAGGCACTGGGCCTGTTTGCGCTCATGCTTCACACGGAAGCTCGGCGTCGCGCGCGGCGCAACGGAGACGGCGAATACGTGCCGCTTGCCGAGCAGGATCGGACGTTGTGGGATTCGCAAATGATTCTTGAAGCCGAGGCGTTGCTTCGGCGCGCCAGCGCTCTGGGTTCCATCGGCCGCTACCAATTGGAAGGCGCATTGCAGTCAGCACATGTTTATCGCTGCCACACCGGTCATGCGAACTGGCCCGAGTTGGTGCAGCTCTACGATGCATTGTTCGCGCTCGTTGGCTCTCCCGTAGTTGCCATCAATCGCGCTCTAGCCATCGCGCAGACTCACGGAGCCGACGCCGCGCTCACCGCGATGCAAGAGATTGCCGCCGATGTACGGATCGCCGAATACCAACCCTACTGGGCGGCGCGCGCGGAGCTGCTAGCCAAGACCGGCGCGCATGACGACGCTTGCCGCGCCTATGAAATCGCGATCGGCCTCGAGCGCGACCCCGCGGTACGTCGCTTCTTGCAGCGGCATCAATCGGCTCTTTGGCCACGAAAGAACACAAAGAGCACCGGGGTTTAAGCAGGAAGCTAGGAAATGATTCGTGGGTAGGGCGGCCTCGCTGAGTCGCCGTTGGATTTGCGAAGATGAAAATACCCAGGTTCCATGTAAGCAGAATACGTCGATCAATGACTGAATCTGCATCTTCCTCGCGACTCAGCGAGTCCAACCCTACAACGAAGTTCAGGCCGTGCGCGAAGAAAACGAAAAGTGAAACACTCTTTGAGTGGACAGATTCAATTATGTTCATTTTGTGCATTCTGTCGAAAAGTCTGCCTCAGTGACCTCCGTGCCTCTGTGGTTCAACTGCGTTTTTAGGTTCAGTCTTTTCCTGCAAGCGCTAATTTTACTCCGAGGGCAACAAATGCACCCGCAAATGTCCTCCGCATCCACTTCAAGATGCGCGGGCGCGAGATAACGTGATCGCGGACGGAGGCGGCGAATAAGCCATAGCCCACAAAGACCACGAAGGTCATCGCCATGAAAACGGCGCTCAGCGTGAGTGTGCGCGAAAGCGGATGAATCTCGTTGGCGCTTACGAATTGGGGCAAGAATGCCAGAAAGAAAATCGACAGCTTGGGATTGAGGATGTTGATCAGAATCGCAGTGACGGCCACTTGAACCGCCGAGCGTTCTCCGACTTGTTTTTCCACATGGAGCGATCCCTTTTCGCGCAGCGCGTTCCAAGCCATGTAAAGAAGATAGGCGACACCCGCATATTTGAAACTCTGGAAGGCAAGCGCGCTCGTGTGCAAAATGGCCGCCACCCCGCAAATGGCAGCCGCGATATGCGGAAGAATGCCGATCGTACACCCAAAGGCTGCCGCGACACTCGCACGACTCCCGTGCGAAAGACCGGTTGCTAACGTATAGAGAACGCCCGTTCCGGGCGACGCGACGATGATGAACGAGGTGACCAGGAATTCGAGGCTCATGGCATCTCTCGTATGCAGCGTTTCTCGCAGAAACAATCCTCAAAAAAATCAATCAGATCGAAGCGGGTGATCGGGCCTTCGAAGGGTGGGGCGGGACCGCTGGGCCCACCGTTGGAGTTATCGTAACAAAAAAATGGATTTTACGTCGGCCGATTGCGGTCATCCCCAAACCCGATTGCGATGACACTCTCGGTGGAGGAGGCGGGCCGGCGCGTCGCTGCGACGGCATCGGAACCGGATCAATTTGAACAGGAGTCAAGGAAGCTAACCGCGAACTTCGTGCAGTTCCACTCGGCGCCTTTCATGCTATCTGACCCTGTCGGAATTTCCCTGTGTGCTACGACGAGTCTTCCAGCCAATCCAATCAAGCCGCGAGACGATAACCCACACCAGACTCTGTCAGAAAATATTTTGGCCGCTTTGGTTCGTCTTCCAGTTTCTGTCTCAGGTGAGCCACATACACGCGCAAATAATGAGTCTGATGCTGCGCGATCGGGCTCCATATCTCTCTCAGAATATGACCGTAGGTAATCACCTTTCCTCGGTTTAAAATGAATAGTCGCAAAAGAGCATATTCTTTTCTGGTAAATTTAATTTCTCTCCCAAGTTTTAAGACAATGCGGGTCGCTAAATCGACTTCGATATTTCCGAACTTGATTATGCTTGGCTCTTGGCAGGCATTTCGTCGGCGCATTAAAACACGAATGCGTGCGAACAATTCACCGGTTCCGAAAGGCTTCGTCACATAGTCGTCTGCTCCCGCGTCCAACGCCGCTATTTTGGCAGCTTCGTCTCCTCTGGCCGAAAGAACGATGATCGGCACTTCAGTCCACTCACGAATTCGCTGCAGAACCTCAAGCCCAGGCATATCGGGAAGACTGAGATCGACGACGATAATGTCTGGCTTTGAAATCGCCGCTTCCCTCAGCCCCTTCTCGCCGTTTTCAGCCAGGTACACCTGAAAGCCCTGGGTTTCGAGCGAGAGTTTGAGCAAACGGCGAATCTGATATTCATCATCGATCACTAACACTTTGAGATCAGCAGAGGATCCACTCATTGAGCTGAAATACCTCCGCACTTTTTGGCGTGAAGAAAGATCGTGAAGCGCGCTCCGCCATTCGACATGTTCTCGAGCGTCACCCGGCCCTGGTGCGCTTCGACGAACCTTTTGACGATTGAAAGGCCGAGGCCAAGACCTCCAGCAACTTCGGTCTTCACCTGATAAAATTTGTCGAAAATCTTGTCGATCTGACTCTCGGGGATCCCGGGCCCTGAATCGGTGACGGAAATCCAAATCTCTTTCGCAAATTCTTCGACGCCCGCCGAGAGAGTTATTTCGACCTCTTTCCCTCCATGATGACAAGCGTTATGAATCAAGTTGGAAAGCACTTCTTGCATCAGACCAAAGTCCACCTTCACCAACGGCAATTCAGGAGTCAGGCTGATCGTGATCTGACGCCCTGAACAGAAAACTCGGTTTGTCTCGACCGCCGCCTTGATGATATCGGACACTTCAAACCAATCGAAATTCGGGCGCAAGTAACCGGACTCAATGCGCGCCATATCCGACAGATTATTGACCAGGCGCTGAAGCCGACGAACCGCTGGGTTGATCTCCTGAGCCAGGATTTTCGACGATCCGATTTCCGCTTCACCCAAATTTTTAGCGGTCGCTTCGCTCACGGTAAGCGGAGTTTTCAGCTCGTGGGATACGCTGTCGATTAAAGCACGATAGAGTTTATCCGCTTCCCTCATTGAGTGGGTTTCTTCGTTGATCATTCTCAGCCGCTCGCGGTCGAGGCACAGCGCAATCTGCGTGGAAAGCGCTTCGATAAGATCCTTTTGGTCAATCGTCAGCGTCCGCTGCTTTGTTAGTTTTAATGCCAGCACACCCAGAGTGATTTCTCCGGTAGACAAAGGTATGCACAATATTTCCGGATGGTCTCTTAAGTCCGTGAAGCGGTCGGTGTACGTCCGATTTTTATAAACCCACGCTGCGAGTTTTTTGCTTTCCTCGTCAAACTCAGGAAATACCCCCGATGCTTTGGTAAACTCTCCGTTTTCTCCGAGCGTAAAGATGCTTACTTGAGCCTCGAGCATCTCAGCTAATAGCAAATTGCTTATCCGGATGATCTCACGGGTGAAACGCGCAAAAGCGATTGCCCGGATAAAATTATAGAGTGCAAACGCACGTCGTTCCCTCAGTCGCCCCTCTTTTATACTTGCTCTCAAACGGCCGGTAAACCGCCCGATGACAAGCGCAAGAATGAAAAATACAAAAAGCATCAACCGGTCGGCGAATTTCTCGATATGGAAATCGAACTTCGGCGGCAAAAAGAAGAACTCCAAGCTAAGCGCGCTCGAAATTGCGGCTAGGAGAACGGGAAATTCCTCAAGGAAAAGACCCAAAGTTACGACTGCACACAGAAAAAAGACCGACAAAGCCCCAAAAGTGATCCAAGAACGGAATAACAACCCACAGCAGGTGATCGAAATGATCGTCACTAGAACAAAAAAAAAGTCCATGAGGGACGTCTTCTGAAGCGGTCTAGTTACAACTTTCTCAAACAATCTCATAATTCGCTCAGATCAGCCTCTGAAATTCAAAGATCAGTCAACTCATGTTTTAGGGTATTATAATACAAAAATTTAATATCGGGATGATAATTGATGTAAGGCACTGTCCTACGCATCCCAATCAAGTAGTTGTAAACAAATATCTTAACTGGTATTTTTTACATTAAAATAGTATTAAACCCAACAAAAGAGCGAGGGGTTCGAAAGGTAATTTTTGCCGCCTTAAATCGTTCCGGGCGCAAAACGAGTCGGATTGCCGAATTCATCATGCCAATTAGCGATGTAGGCATTGGATGCCGATTAAATCAGTTTTCGCCGCGAAGAATACTCGAAAGAAAAACCCGACGCACACGTGTGCCGCCGGGTCTAAGAATCCTAACGTATGATGCGGTGCGATCGCAGTTTAGAGGAGCATGCCGCCGGAAGCTTCCACGCGTTGCGCCGTGACCCAGCGGCCCTCGGTTGAACACAGGAAGTCGACCACGCCCGCGATGTCTTCGGGAACGCCGACTCGTCCCAGTGCGATGTTGGAAGCGAAAAACTCCTTCGCGCCGGGTTGAGACAGTGCTTGGCGGGTGAAGTCGGTCTCAATGATTCCCGGAGCCACGAGATTGACCGTGATGCCGCGCGAACCCAGTTCCTTGGCTAGGTACTTGGTCAGCACCTCGACCGCGCCTTTCATCGACGCGTAGGCCGCGTAACCGGGAATCGCAAACCGGGTCAATCCGGTTGACGTGTTCACGATGCGTCCGCCGTCGGCCAGCAAGGGAAGCAGGCTCTGAGTGAGAAAAAACACGCCCTTGAAATGGACGCTCATCAGGCTGTCGAAATTCGCCTCGGTGGTCTGCACGAAGGGCGAGTAGGCATCGTTGCCCGCGTTGTTGATTAGGAAATCAAAATTTTTCCGGCCGAAGTTTGCATCCAGCACCGTTTTCACCGTGTCGTGAAATGCGGCGAAATGCGCGGTGTGGGCAACGTCCAATTGGAGTAGAGTGGCTCGACGGCCCAGGCTTTGAATCTCGGCGAGGACAGCTTCGCCTTCCTGCTTTTTCTGGCGGTAAGTGAGGACGATGTCAGCGCCGGAGCGGGCGAGTTGAAGAGCGGTGCTACGGCCGAGGCCGCGGCTGCCGCCGGTGACGAGGGCAATTTTATTTTCGTGTTTCATGGGAGGAATGGGCTGATTTTGTTTTGATTGATTTGTTTCCCACGGCTGGCTCGGGAGGAGTGTCGTTTGGGAACGGTGCGAGATTATCAGCAATGCCTTCGGAGCGAAATACCTAGTCTTCCAGAAGTATTGCCTAATCCTCCAAGTATGAGTAGATATGTTGTACTTTAGGCCGTTTCAGTTGCCTATTTTTGCAATTCGTATGTCCATCCGCACCAAACCCTCCTTCAAATCCGCTAAAATCACCGCCTCCGCCGCGAGCGCGCGAATGGCCGAGCTGTTGGGCGGTCTCGCGCATGGCGAAGGATTTCTTCCTTCGCGGCTTCCGAGTGTGAAGTTTTTGCGCTCGACCCTGCATGTGCCGCGCACACCCGTGTCCTACGAGCCGAGCATTGTGATCATAGCGCAGGGCCGAAAGTTCGGTTACCTGGGTGACCGGAGCTTTGTCTACGACGCCAATCATTACCTCGTGCTGTCCGTGCCGCTGCCTTTCGAATGCGAGACTCTCGGATCACCGGAGCGTCCTCTGCTCGGTCTGTCGATCAGTGTCACGCCGACGCTCGTGGCGGAACTGCTCATGCAGATGGAGTCGCCGCCTCCAGTCACAGATGCGAGGCTTCAGGCTATTGGGGCGACGGAACTCGACAAGGATCTGGGCGACACGGCAATCCGGTTGCTGGAATGCCTGCGCTCCGCCGATGAGGCCCGGATACTGGGCCCGCAGATTGTCCGCGAAATCACCTATCGCGTATTGGTCGGCAAACTGGGCGCCAACCTGCGCGACCTGGCCGCTCCGCACAGCCACTTCGGCCAGATCAGCCGCGTGTTGAATCGCTTCCATGCCGACTATGCCCGCACCTACGACATGGAAACACTGGCCCAGGAGGCCGGCATGAGCATGTCCAATTTCCACGCGCACTTCAAAGCAGTTACGTCCTCATCGCCCCTCCAGTACCTCAAGACCGTCCGGCTCCACAAGGCGCGGCTCTTCATGGTCAACGACGGCGCAAGCGCAGCCCAGGCAGCCAGCTCAGTTGGCTACGAAAGCGCGTCGCAGTTCAGCCGCGAATTTAAACGGCTCTTCGGCGATTCCCCCGCCGCCGCCGTCGAGCGCTTAAGGACCAACCTCATCAGCTTCGCTTGAGCGGTGCAAAGAGGTCCGAAAAGAAATGCCATTCGGGTCAGTCTACGGAATCTTACATTATGTTTTCAGCTCAAATTTGAACCACAGAGGCACAGAGAGCGCAGAGCCGGTTCTAATCTAAAGGCACCGTTGAACACGGAGTTCACGGAGCCCACAGAGGAAAAAAACAAGAGTGATTTATCAGACAGGTGACAGAGTCGTGGTCGGCTCCGAACCATCTAAGTCTTTTTCTCCGTGCGCTCTATGTCCTCTGTGGTTCAACTGCGTTTTATAAGATTAAATCTGTGGAGATCGAGGATCGGATTTATTGGCCGCAAAAAGGCGCAAATCGGAGGATCGGCGATTGACGCCGATCCGGGGGGGACTGCAACCACGTCAATCGCGGTTGCTCTGTTTTGTGATTCTTCGCGGCCAATCACTTCAGATGGCTTATAAGGCATAGGCCAAAAATGCGTCCTTCGATTTGATCTTGTGAAATGAGCCGCGGAATACGCGGAATGACGGGAAAAGCGTGACTGGAAAAGGGGTGGAATCGGTCTGGAGACGGACTTTGAGTCTACGGGCAGTTGTAAGCCTATGACTTCCAAAAGTGCGAAATGACGAAGTCGAAGGATTACAAAATGTGACGTGTGATGTGTGATATGTGACGTGAAAAGCGGTGTCACGTCCTGATCTAAAGTTGACACTCTTTGTTTAGGTTTTGGTTGAGAGAGAGAGTTAATATTGTGGGAGAACCGGCAGTCGGCACCCTTTGGTG
>WNFI01653908.1_pt1 | contig 46591 bp, 58 predicted proteins | sample 5400471 | NCBI WGS metagenome assembly WNFI01 (sample SAMN13153348, study PRJNA577476) | soil metagenome | isolation source: 100 cm saprolite on Douglas fir-dominated hillslope | place: USA:California | collected 2013-09-17
GTCGCGCATCTCGCCGCGCTCGATGCCGACCACCTTGAGGCCGGCCTCGGCGAGCTCCTTCGCGAGGATGGTGCCGGTCATGCCGACGCCGACCAGCACGACATCGACCGGCTTGAGCCTGGTCGCCATGGCCTAGTCCTTCCTCGTCAGCAGTACATGCTGCGGATGACCGTGCTCGTCCACGCTCACCATCTGCTGCTGCATGTCCGCGATCGATACCGGCTCGGCGTTGTACGGCACGTTGTGCTTCTCGATGAATTGCGTGTACGTGGCGGCGACGCCGGGGAAGCCGACCAGCTTCCAGCCCGCCTTGTCGCGGTTGCCGCCGTAGATCGGATCGGCGAAGAAGCCTTCCATCGTGTTGACCAGCAGGATATTGAAGAAGATGTTCGACGCCACGGAAGGCAGCGCGACCTTTCCCGCCTCGATTTCGGAAAGTATTTGATCTTGCAGTTGACTTTCCAACCCGCTGAAAGGCTTCTTGTGCTGCGAAATGCAGAAAGCATTGATCTCGGAAATCGCAGCGCGGTAGATTTCCTGCGGCGTGAGGCGCGACTGGTAGCCCTGCTGCGGCGTGCCCTCCGCCCAGGGCCCCTGGCGGTAGTTGCGCGCCATCGTTCCGTACGCGCCGGCAAGCTGCTGGTCGATGAAGAACGAGACCCCGGCCTCCTTCGCGCCGGGCCCGAGCTCGTCGGCCGGGATCAGGCGCGCCACCGCGGCCTCGACGAACGCGATCTCCGGCTGCGTCAGCCAGCCGTAGACCTGCGGCTGGGACTTGCCCTTGACCGTCCCGACCTGCGCGACGTGCTCGTGAGAATGCTTTTTCTGCGCGAAAGCGGTGACCGGAACGGCGGCGCCAATGGCGGTCACCGATTTCAAGAACCATCTTCTCTTCATAAAAACCCCTAGCTGCGCGGCCAGACCACGCCCTGGCTGCCCTTGCGCACCGTGCCGATGCCCTTGTAGACGAACTTCTGCAGGCGCTTGCCCTCGTAGGTCTCCGTCGTATAGATGTTGCCCTTCGAGTCGGTGGCGATGCTGTGCACGCCGAAGAACTGGCCGGGTTGGCGCCCGCCGTCGCCGAAATTGGCGAGCTCCTCGAGCGTCTCGCGCACGATGATGCGCACCTTCTGGTTGCGGCCGTCGGCCATGAAGATGTAGCGCTGCTGCGCGTCTTTCGAGAAAGCGATGTCCCAGACCGAGCCTTCGCTCAGGCTGCGCCGCGCGTACCACTGCTCCTTGACGAACTTGCCTTCCTTGGTGAACACCTGGAGGCGGTTCGCCTGCCGGTCGCAGACGTACACCAGGCCGTCGTTCGACACGTCGGCGCAGTGCACCGGGTTGCGGAACTGCTGCGAAGGCGGCGCGTCGGGATTGAAGTTGCCCAGGCTGGCGTCGTCGGGGCGGTTGCCGTACGCGCCCCAGTAGCGCTTCATCTTGCCGCTGTCGGCGTCGAGCACCGCGACGCGCTTGTTCTGGTAGCCGTCGGCGACGAACGCCTCGTTGGTCTTCGGGTCGACGAAGATCTTCGCCACGCGGCCGAAGTTCTCCGGATCGTTGCTGCCCTTGTTGTTGGCGTAGCGGCCCGCCTGCATCAGGAACTTGCCGTCCTTGGTGAACTTCAGGAGATGCGAGTCCTTCGCGCCGTTGCCGCCGATCCAGACGTTGCCCTTGTGGTCGACGAAGATGCCGTGGTTGCCTTCGGGCCATTCGTAGCCCGCGCCCGGCCCGCCCCAGTGGCGCACCAGGTTGCCCGCCTGGTCGAAAGCCAGCACCTGCGGCGCGCCGCGGCAGCATTCCCCGGTCGGCGGGCTGATCTCGGCGCCCTTCTCGTTGTTGTTCAGCGTCGCCGAGCTGCGGTGGATCATCCAGACGACGTCCTGCTCGTCTACCCAGACGCCGATCGACGCGCCGAGCAGCCAGTGGTTGGGCAGGGGCTTGGGCCACAGCGGATCCACCTCGAAGATCGGCGCCTGGACCGTTTCTCCCTGCGACAGCGCTTGCCTGTCGAGCATTGCCTGGGTGAAGCCGAGGACTGCGAGAAGCGCGACGAACGCCGCGCCGAAGACTTTGCGCCTGGTCATCTGTCCCTCCTCCGGGAAGACTACGCGGATGAGTATATGCATACTCTGCAATACTTGGTGAGGGGAGGTTCGCAGCTTGCGGCTCCAGGGCATCTTTATTTTTGTTACGGCGCTTCTGGCGCTGCCGTCAGGCTCCCGGGCGCACGACGTTCCCGACGAAGTCCGCATCCAGGCCTTTGTAAAGCCGGAGGCTCGATCGCTGAAGGTCCTGGCGCGCGTGCCCCTCAAGGCGATGCGCGACGTCGAGGTGCCGCAGCGCGCCGGCGGCTTTCTCGATTTCACGAAGGTCGACGGCGCGCTGCGCGATGCCGTTTCGCTATGGCTCGCCGACGAGATCGAGATCTACGAGAACGATTCCCGGCTGCCGCGGCCCCGCGTCGTGGACGCGCGCGTCTCGCTCGAATCCGACCGCTCCTTCGGCTCCTACGAGAGCGCCGTCGCGCACTTCTCGGCGCCGCGCCTGAAGAACGCCACCGAGCTCTACTGGAACCAGGGCCTGATGGACGTGCTCCTCGAGTATCCGATCGGCTCGGGGAAATCGGATTTTTCCATCAGGCCGCGGCTCGAGCGCCTCGGCATCCGCGTCAGCACCATTATTCGTTTTATAAATATTGAAAACGAAGTACGGCCGTTCGAGCTGCACGGCGACCCGGGGCTGGTGCGCCTCGACCCGCGCTGGCACCAGGCCGCGCTGCGCTTCGTGCGGTCGGGATTCACGCACATCCTCGAAGGCGCCGACCACCTGCTGTTCCTGCTCCTGCTGGTGGCGCCCTTCCGCCGCTTCCTGCCGCTCGCCGCGATCGTCACCGCGTTCACCGTCGCGCACTCGATCACCCTGATCGCCGCCGCGCTCGGCTACGGCCCGCAGGCGCTGTGGTTCCCGGTGCTCATCGAGACGCTGATCGCGGTCTCGATCCTCTACATGGCGCTCGAGAACGTCCTCGGCGCGAGCCTGCGGCGGCGCTGGATGCTCGCGCTCGCCTTCGGCCTGGTGCACGGCTTCGGCTTCGCGTACGGCCTGCAGCAGCTGCTGCAGTTCGCCGGCTCGCACCTCATCACCTCGCTGCTCGCGTTCAACCTCGGTGTGGAGCTCGGACAGCTGGCGATCCTGCTGCTTTTCATCCCGGTCCTGAATCTGCTTTTCAAATACGTGAATGAAAAGGCGGCCACCCTCGTTCTTTCGCTGCTGGTGGGCCACACGGCCTGGCATTGGATGCTCGAGCGCGGCGAGAAACTCGCCAGGTTCCCGCTGCCGGTGCTCGACGATGCGTCGATCGCGAGCGCGATCCGCTGGCTGATGGCGCTGCTGGTCTTCGCCGCCCTTGCGTGGGCGGTCAGTCGATCCTTGCGCCGGCGGCTTTCACCACGCGGCCCATCTTCTCGAAGTCGTCGCGGAGAAGCGCGTTGAACGCCTCGGGCCTGAGCGCGCGCGGCACGATGCCCTGCTTGTCGAGGCGCTCGAGCATCGCCGGATCCTGCAGCAGCTTGCCCATCGCGGCGTTGATCTGCTCCACCGTCGCTTTGGGCGTGGCGGCGGGCGCGAGCAGGCCGATCCAGGAGTCGAACTCGTAGCCGGGCAGGCTCTCGGCGACGGTCGGCAGCTCCGGCAGGAACTTCGAGCGCTTAAGGCCCGTCACCGCAAGCAGGCGCACGCGCGGCTCCCTGGTGAAGGACAGCGCGCTGATGTTCGACGGCATCGCGGCGTGCGCGCGGCCGGCGACGACCTCGTTCACCGCCTCGCCGGTCGCCTTGTACGGGATATGCACCATCTCCAGCCCGGCGAGGCTCGCGAAGTACGCCATGCCGAGGTGCGTCGCGCTGCCGCTGCCTGCCGAGGCGTAATTGAGCTTCCCGGGATTGGCCTTTCCATAACTGATGAATTCCCGGACCGTTTTTGCCGGAATGTCCGCGCTGGTCAGCAGGACGTACTCCACGCTGCCGATGTGCCCGACGCCGGTGAAGTCGTTGATCGGGTGGTAGGGCAGCTTGGCGTAGACATGGCCGGTGATGGTGTGGCTGGCGGCGGAGAGGATCAGCGTATTGCCGTCCGGCGGCGCCTTCGCCACCGACGCGTTGCCGATGGTGCCGCCCGCCCCGGTGCGGTTCTCGACGATCACGGTGCGGCCGAGCTGCGCCCCGAGGTCCGGAGCGATGGAGCGCGCGACGATGTCCTGCACCCCGCCGGCTGCGAACGGCACCACGATGCGCATCACGGGCTGCGCCGCGGCGCTCGCGCAGAACGATGCGGACAGGCAACACAGCAGGGCGCGGATGGTTTTCATCCGCGCATTCTAGTTAGGAATCGAGCAGGGCGCGGGTCAGCTGCAGCGCTCGCTTCGCGCGCTCAGGCGCAGCCATCGGCTTCGCGCAGGGAACCTCGAGGCTGATCGGCAGGTTCGGCGGAAGCGCCTCGAGCATCCCGCGCAGATCCAGGCCGCCCTCCCCCGGCATCAGCCGGTCCTCGCGCGCCTGGCGCCTGATCTCGTCCATGCTCGCCGGCTTTTCCGCGCGCGCGTCGCAAAGCTGCACATATCTTGTTCTCGTACTTGATAGGTCTTTGATGCTGTTGTTTTCCCTGTAGAAATGAATTGCATCAATCAGCACCGCGGCGTTCGGCTTCGGGGCGGAACTCAGGATTCGGTTCGCCTTCTGCACCGTAGAGACGTCCACCCAGGGCATCGGCTCGAGGTTGGCGGTAAGGCCATAGGAGCTGGCGAGACCGCAAAAGCGGCCCCAGGTCTCGGTCAGCCGCGCTTCGTCGGGGTCGGCGCCGTGCACCAGCAGGTCGGTGGCGCGCAGCCGCGCGGCGATGGCCATCATCGGCTCGAAGTCGCCCACCGTCGTCTCCGGCGCGAGGCGGAAGACTTCCACGTCGAGCACCGGCACCCCCGAGTCGGCCAGCTGCTTCTCGATTTCGGCGACCTCGACCGGATGGCTGTAGGGCTGCCCCGCGACCGGGATCAGGCGCAGGCCGACGAAGTCATAGCCAGCCCGAGCGGCGACGTCGATCTGCTCGGCCGGCGACAACTCCAGGACCGTAAGCGCGGCGAGGCCTATCCTGCGCTTCACGCCGCCGCGGCTTTCCCGGTGATCGGAGCCCTCGGCATGCTCGCTTCGCCGGCCTCAAGCACGAACGTGAATTCCAGCGCGTAGGAGCCGTCGCCCCGCTTCGCGTAATTTCCCATCAGTGCCCTGGTCACGCCGAACTGGCTGTCCGTCTGCAGGTGGGGGTCTTCCGGATCGTAGACCTGGGAAGTGATGGTCTTGAAGCCCGGCTTGTAGATCAGGAAGTGCAGGTGCGCCGGGCGCATGTTGTGCCGCCGTTGCGCGCTCAGCAAGACTCCGGTCGGCCCGTCGGTCGGTACCGGGTAGCCGGCCGGCTTGACGCTGCGGAAGGCGAAGGACCCGTCCGCTCCGGTGACGAACTTGCCGCGCAGGTTCATGTCGGCCTGAGTCGGGTCCTGGTTCTCGTAGAGGCCGACGGTGGAGGAATGCCATACGTCCACTTCCGCGCCTGCAACAGGATTCTTTTTTTCATCCAGAACAAATCCTTTGAAGGCCAGCGCCTGCCCCGGCGTCGGCGAGCGCAGCAGGGATGCGCCGTTCTCGCAGCGCGGCGCACCGTCGCGGAAGAACGGCCCCAGGTTGTTGGCCTGCGTTGGATGACTATTATTTATCAAACAAACAAGATTCGAGACTCCCAGGGCTCCGGACATCAGCATCGCCTCGTTGTGGCTCGGCGTCGTTTTCTGGCCGATCGCGTTGATCAAGCCGATGGCGGCCTGGAATTCCTTTTCGGTGAGGCGGACCTCGCGCACGAAAGCGTGCAGGTGCGCGACCAGCGCCGAGAGGATCTCCTTCGTTCGGGTGTCGGGCGTGCGATGCATCTCTTCAAGCACCGCGCGGGTAACGTCCTGCTGGTTTTCGATGATCATGAGACGAGCTTCCGGAAATGAGCATCCATTCTCGCCGCATCGGCGTTCAGCCCGGTAAAAAGCTTAAAACCGCCGATCGCCTGCCCGACGTTCATGTGCCCGCCGTCGGCGGTGGCGCAGCCGATGCGCCGTGCCGCCTTGAGCAGGGGCGTCTCGAGCGGCACATAGACGATCTCGGAAACCCACATCGCCGGGCGCAGCAGCTTCTCCGGCAACGGCAGGCCCGGCGTGGTCGCCATGCCGACGGGCGTTGCATGGATAAGGCCGGTCGCACCCTTCAGCGCTTCGGCGATGTCCGCGCTAGGGGCGGCGCGACCGCCATCGAAATGGGCGTTCAACCGCGCCGCCAGCCCGCTCGCGCGTGACGCATCCTTGTCGACAACCCGGAGGTGCACAGCGCCGAGGCGCAGCACCGCATCGGCGCATGCCGAGCCCGCTCCGCCGGCGCCGAGAAGTACGACGCGAGACAGATCGGCCTTGGGCAGTGCGCGCCGGAAGCCCCAGCTCCAGCCCGAACCGTCGGTGTTGTGGCCGACGAGCCGGTCGCCCTCGCGCACGACGGTATTGACTGCGCCGATCGCCGTTGCCTCCTCCGACAGGGAATCCAGCAACGGGATGACCGATTGCTTGCACGGAAAGGTGATATTCAAGCCGGCGAACCCCATGATGCGAACCGCCTGCATCAGCGCCGGCAGCGCCTCGGGACCAACGCCTGCCGCGTCGAGGTCGATGAGCTGGTAATGCACGCGCAGCCCGTGATGGCGACCCTCTTCCTCGTGGATCGCCGGCGACATCGAGCGCTGGATGCCGGCACCGATGAGGCCGAGGAGCAGCTTTCTCATGCGATTTCCCCGGAACACAGCGAATAGGCGGGGCGGTAGAGGCCGACGATGCGCTCGGGCTGCGCGTCGAACTCGTCCGTCGCAGCCGTCTTCACGACCTCGACATCGTAGCCGCCGACGAGCAGCACCCAGTCTGCGGTCCCGTCCCCGCCCCGGATTTTCTGCTCGGCAGTCTGCAGCGCGGCCGCCATCGGCTCGGCATCATCCTTCGCGACCACGGCGTGGGATTGTTCAGGCGCTCGAGATATGCCCCGCCGGTCATCGTAGCCAGGTGTGTTACTTCATAGAGAACAAAATAGGACGGCTCACCCGACTCGGCGACCCAGCGTGTGCCGCGCAGGAATCCCGGTATCGCGAGCCGTTCGGGCATGTGCTCGCTGGAATGCCACTCCTCCCATTCGGCCCGCATCTCAGGCGCTACGTCCCACCACATGGCGACTGCAGCCCGGCCGAGCATGCCCGGATCAGCCCTTGTAGCCCATGAGCCGCGGCAGGAAGAGGACGAGCTCCGGAATGAAGGTAATAAACCCAAGTGCGACGATCATTGCGCCGAGAAATGGCATCACCTCGCGCACCAGGTCCTTGAGCGGGACCTCCGCGATCTTGGCCATCATGAACAGGAGCAGGCCGTAGGGCGGGGTGATGAGGCCGATCATGATGTTGACGACCGCGACCACTCCGAAATGCACCGGATCGACGCCCAGCGCATGCGCGGTGGGAAGGAGAACCGGAATGATGACCAGCAGAATCGTGGTTCCCTCCAGGAAGCAGCCGAGGACCAGCAGGATGAGGTTCGCGAGCAGGAGGAAGGTGAACGGCGTGAGCTCGTACCCCTTCATCATGACGGCGAGCGTCTTGGGAATGTTCTCGACAGTAACGACGTAGTTGAAGACCATCGCGGCGGCGATCAATATGCTGATCGATATCGTGACGCGCGCGCTGGTCAGCAGCGAGTTGTAGACGCTGCGCCAGGTGACGCCGCGATAGAGAATCGCGGATACCAGCAGCGCGTAGAAGGCGGCGAGCGCGGCGGCTTCCGTGGGCGTGGTGATGCCGCTGTAAAGACAGCCGAACAGGATCACCGGCATCATCAGCGCCGGGAAGGCTTCCCAGGTGATGCGCGGGATCTCGCGCAGGGGGACCGGTTTTTCGACCGGGAAATTTCTGCGCCGGGCGACCGCCGAGATGTAGGCCATCTGAGCGATGCCGATGAGCAGGCCGGGGATGACGCCGCCGAGGAACAAGTAGCCGATGGACGTGTCCGAGACCAGGGCGTAGATCACCATCGGGATCGAGGGCGGGATGATCGGCCCGATCACCGAGGAGACGGCCGTCAGGGCGGCGGCGAAGCTCGCCGTGTATTTGCCGTCCTGCGTCATCATTTTCTGCATCAGCTTGCCGCTGCTCGCCGCGTCCGCGAGGGCCGAGCCCGACATTCCCGCGAAGATGATGCTTTGCACCACGTTGACGTGGGCGAGGCCGCCGCGGAATCTCCCGACGAACGCGTTGCAGAAGCTCAGCAGCCGTTCCGTGATGCTGCCGATGGTCATGAACTCGGCGGCGAGGATGAACAGCGGGATGGCCAGCAGCACGAAGCTGCCATACATGCCGTTCAGCAGCTGCTCGGCAGCGGTCCCGACATCGAGGCCGGTCATCAAAAGATAGAGAATCGATCCGCCGATCATCGCGTGCCCGATCGGCAGCCCGAGCAGCGTCAGAGCGACGATCGCTATGACGGTGAGCGAGAACGGGCTGGCGGGATTCACAGGCTCGAGCTCAGCTTGGTCACGTCGAGGGCCTCGGGATCCTTGCCGCGCAGCAGGTGCCACAGGATCCAGAGGTACCGGAGAATGACGGCGACCAGGAACAACACGTAGATCGAGAACAGCAAGTCGAAGCGGATCCTGAGATAGGACGCGGATTCGACCTTCATAAAGGTGATGTATTTGACCGACGCCGGGAGCGAAGCGGCGTACAGGACCACGATCGAGATCCCGGTGATGATCCCCATGGCACGGCGCGTGCGGGGGCCCGCCGACGAATAGACCAGGTCGAAGCGGATTTCCTCGCTTTCCTTGACGACCAAGGCGGCGCCCCAGAGCACCAGCCAGAGCCAGGTGACGACGCTCAACTCGGAGGTCCAGCCGATCGGGAAGTTGAAGAAATACCGGAAAACGATCTGCAGGATGAAAGCGACGAACATCGCCGCGAGCAACCCCGCGGCGACGTTCTCCGCCCGGCGCCTCAGCCAGGCCCCGGTTGTCTGCAGCGACATCGCGCGGCTATTTCAGCGCGTTGATCTTCTCCAGCATCCCCTTCGGCCACTCCTTCGCCTCGTCGGATGCCAGGTAGACCTTCCGCGCATGCGCCCGGAATGCGTTGACATCTGGGGCGTAGATCTCGAGGCCGTACTGCTTCTTGAAAGTATCGGCCAGCTCCGCCTCGCGCTTCAGGTGCTCCGCCGTGCTCCAGGCGAGCGCCTTGTCCACCGACGCCTGGAACGCCTTCTGCTTCGGCGCCGACATGCTGTTCCAAGTCTTCAGGTTCATCGAGAGCAGGTCGTATCCGATCAGGTGGCCGGTCAGCACGATCTGCGACATCACCTCGTAGAACTTCACGGCGTTGACGTTGGGCAGCGGGTTGTCCTGGCCGTCGACCGCGCCCGTCTGCAGGCCCGTGTAGGTCTCCGCGAAGGCCATCGGGGTGGGATTCGCGCCGAGCGAGCGGCCGAGGAGCTGCCACGCTTCTCCGGGAGGCATCCTGAGCTTGATGCCGGCCATGTCGGCGGGTGTATTGATCTTCTTCTTCACCCTCAGGCCGACCTGCCGCGTGCCGAAGAAGGTCGGCCCGAGGATCTTGATCTTCATCTGCTCCTCGGCCTGCTTCTTGTACTGTGCGCCCAGGTCGCTCGACCAGAAGGCGCTCAGATGGTTGGCGTCGCGGAAAAGGTACGCCGAGGTGAGAATCGACCACGCCGGGATCTGCTTGGAGATGTCCTGCGGTGCGATGTTGCCGAGCTCGAGGTTGTCGCGCTGCAGCGCGACCAGCTCCGTGCCCTGCTTGAAGAGCGACGCGTTGAAGAACGGCTCGACGCTGAAATCGCCCGCGATGTCCTTGGCGAGCATCCGCATCATGTCCGCGCGGATGTCCTTGTCCGAGAAAACCGCCGCGAAACGAAGCGTCTTGGCCTGCGCCCAGGCCGGCAGGGCGCAGGAAGCGGCGAGGGCCGTGCCTGCTTTCAGCGCGGTACGACGGTCGATTCTGAAGCTCATGGTTTTCCTCCTCCTGAAGGATTTCGCTGCAAGTTCGTCAGATAGCTGATGATCATGTCGGCCACGACGTCGCGCCGCCTGGCGACGTCGCCCTTCGATCCCATCTCGCGCTGGAAGATCGCGCCGAAGGTGTACCGGTTGGTGACGTTGAACATGCCGAGCGCGGCCATCGCCTTGTGGATCTCCACCGGATCGACCTCGCGCCGGAAGCAGCCCTCCGCCTGCCCACGCGCGATGACGCGGGAGAGCCGGTCGATGATCGGGCGGTTCAGGGTGCGCATGGCCTGCGACTTCCTGAACTGGCGGCCTTTTGCCTGGTTCTCGGCCACGACAAGGCGCACGAAGCCCTCGTGCTCCAGGTAGTAGTTGTAGGTGAACTCCACGATGCGCCGCAGCGCCTCGACGGGCGGCAGGTGGTCCAGGTCGAGCCCGGCCTCGGCCTCGCGGATCTCGGAGTACACCTGCTCAAGGACTGCGATGTAGAGCTTCTCCTTGCCGCCAAAGTAGTAGTTGATCAGCGCGCGCGTGGTGTGCGTGCGCGCCGCGATGGCGTCCATGCTCGCACCCTTGAAACCGCGCGAGGCGAACTCGTCGATGGCCGCCTTGACGATACGCGCGCGATTCGCCTCGGGCGCCTTCGGCTTGCGCATTGCAGCAGAGCGCCGGGCATCCGCCTCGGCTCTTGGAATTAACGACATTGCAAGGCAAACTTAACAGGCTTGCCAATTTGCAGCAATACGACTACGGGCCGCGTCTTACGGTGCGGCGTGCCCGCCGGCCATAGGGGCTCGCCTTTCCTGCTGCCGTATGAATTTCCAGAGGCGAAAAAGCAAAGCCGGATATCTTCACTTCAGCTGGAGCCTCTGACGCGCCCATCGAAGACGGGCCCATGTTGCCTTGCTGCACGGCTTGATTGGTGGAGGTATCAAGGCAGGATTCTTTTCATGCGCTTCTCCTCATCTTGGTAGCATCCCCTGCAATACCGGCCTTCGGCCCGGAACATTCCACGGAATAAAACAGCCTTTGCCCCGGTATACGCACAAACGATGACTTCGCCGGACCACGCGAGCCGCAGGCGATTCGAGCAGGTGGCGATGCCGCACCTCGACGCGGCGTACGGCCTGGCGCGCTGGCTGACGCGCAACGACCAGGACGCGGAGGACGTGGTGCAGGAGGCGTTCATCCGGGCGCTGCGCTTCATCGACGGCTTTCACGGCACCGAGGGCCGCGCCTGGCTGCTCGCCATCGTGCGCAACACCTGCTTCAGCTGGATGGAGAAGAACCGCCCCGCGCAAATGCAGCCGTTCGACGAAGAAACCATGGATCTTCAAACCCAGTCTTCGGCCGGGCCCGAAAGCTCGGCCGAGCGCGCAGCCGACTCGAGAGCGCTGCACAAGGCGATCGCTGCGCTGCCGCTAGGCTTGCGCGAGGCGCTGGTGCTGCGCGAGCTGGAGGAGCTGTCGTACAAGGAGATCGCGCGCATCGCCGGGGTGCCGATCGGCACCGTGATGTCGCGCCTGTCGCGCGCCCGCGCCCTGCTCGCAGCCTCGACGGAACTCAAAACAAAATGAGCGCGGAAATTAACTGCGGCGACGCCCGAACCCGGCTCGACGCCTACCACGACGGCGAGCTCGAGCTCGCTCCGAGCCTCGCGCTCGAGGAGCACCTCGCGTCCTGCCCGGCCTGCAGCCAGCGCTACGCCGCGCTCAGGCTGCAGAGCTCGCGCATCCGCATCGAGGCGCCGCGCTACGCCGCCCCGGAATCGCTTCGCCGGAGCATTGAAGGAAGGTTTTCCGAAAAGAGCCTTTCCCGGGAAAAAGCCCCTGCGAAGAGCAGGACCTGGTCGATCTGGAGCCTTCCCGCAGCCGCGGCCGCGGCATTGCTGCTCGGAATCGCGGTCTGGTCGCAGCTGCCTGCCGGCGACGAAGCGCTGGCCGGCGAGGTGGTCGCCGCCCATACCCGCGCCATGATGAACGGCCGGCTCGTCGAGGTGGCCTCGTCCGACCAGCACGCCGTGAAGCCCTGGTTCAGCACGCGCGTCGATTTCGCGCCGCCGGTGAAGGACTACGCGGCGCAGGGCTTCGAACTCGCCGGCGGCCGCGTCGACTACCTCGACAACCGTCGCGTCGCCGCGCTCGCCTACAAACAGCGCGGGCACATGATCGACGTCTTCATCTGGCCGCTGGAGTCGGCTCGCGAGCGCGCTCCGGCAACGCTGACGCAGCGCGGCTTCAACGTCGTGCGCTTCGACCGCGGCCGCATGGCCTACTGGCTGGTGTCGGACCTGAACGCCGACGACCTCGGCCGCTTCGCCCGACTGCTGCTGGAGCAGAAGTAGCTCGGGATCAGATCCGGCACCAGTCCCTTATCAAGTCTTCGTAGATGGCGACCGACTGGCGGATGCGCTCCATGCTGCAGTACTCGTCGGTCTGGTGCGCCTGCTGCGGCTCGCCCGGCCCGAGCACCACCGTCGGCACCCCCTTGTAGACCTTCAGCAGGTTGCCGGCGTCGGTGTTGTAGGCCGCCGTCTTCGGCGTCGGTCTTGCGCCGAGATGCCTGCCGCTGATCTCGAACACGCGCTGTACCCACTCCTGCTGGGGCTCGGTCCACACCGCGTTCATGTCGGAAAACACATCGAATTCCGCTTCAGCGCCCAAGAGTTTTTTTAGTTTTTGAAGAAGCGCTGCGTGATCCATGCCGGCCACGGTGCGGATGTCCACGCCGACGCTGGCGATGTCGGGCACCATGTTCACGCCCTGCCCGCCCTCGAAGGTGCCGACGTTCATCGTCGGCGCGCCCATGATCGGGTGCTTCTTTGCCTGAAAATCGAAATTCTCCAGTTTCGCGACCGCTTTCGCCGCCTTGTAGATCGCGTTCTCGCCGAGCTCCGGCATCGAGCCGTGCGCCGATACGCCTCGGAACCTGGCGTAGAACTTGAGCGAGCCCTTGTGGCCGACGTACGGATAGTTCGAGGTCGGCTCGCCTACGATCAGCGCGCCCGCTCGCCCGAGCAGTTGCGTTCGCGCGAGATGCTGCGAGCCGAGGCAGCCGCCTTCTTCCGCCGCCGTAAGCACGAGGACGATTCCAGGCGTGCCGGGGAGTTTCTTCGAAAGGTTTTTCGCCGCGAGCAGGATTCCTGCGATCCCCGACTTCATGTCCGACGTGCCGCGCCCGAATAGCTTGTCGCCGTCGGTTTCGCCGAACGGGTCCTTGGTCCACTTGCGCGAGCCGAGCGCCACCACGTCGATATGCCCGGTCAGGCATAGCGGCGGCTTCGTATGGTTGCCGCCGGCGCGGGCGATTACGCTGGTCCGCGTGTCTTCGTGTTCGTAATAATCGACTTTGAAACCCGACTCTTCGAGCATCGCGCCGAGGTGGCGCGCGCAGTCGCGCTCGCGGCCGGGCGGATTGATGGTGTCGAACCGCACCAGCGACCGGGTCAGGGCGACGGCGTCCTGGCTGCTCATGCGCTCAATCATACTGATATCCTTTCCTCATGAGCGCTGCGGCGAGAATCGACGGCAACAGGCTGTGGCGCTCGCTCATGGACCTCGCGCGCGTGGGGGCGACGCCCAAGGGAGGCGTGCGCCGCGTCACGCTGACCCAGGCCGACCGCGAGGGCCGGGATCTCTTTGCCGCATGGTGCCGCGATGCCGGACTCGAGCTCTCGATCGACGCCATCGGCAACATGTTCGCGCGCCGCGCCGGCACGGATCCCGCCGCGGCGCCGGTGATGATGGGCAGCCACCTCGACACCCAGCCTTCCGGCGGCCGCTTCGACGGCGCCTACGGCGTGATGGCCGGGCTGGAAGTGGTGCGCGCGCTGAACGACGCCGGCCTGCGCACGCGCGCCCCCGTCGAGGTCGCGGCCTGGACCAACGAAGAGGGCTCGCGCTTCGTGCCGACCATGATGGGCTCCGGGGTGTTCACAGGCGTTTACTCTCTTGAACATGCACTTTCACAGCAGGATTCGGAAGGAGTTTCTGTCGAGAAAGCTCTGAAAAGCATCGGTTATGCAGGCGAGGCGAAAGCGCATCCGGTCGGCGCCTACTTCGAAGCCCATATCGAGCAGGGCCCGGTGCTCGAAGACACGAAAACCACGATCGGGGTGGTGCAAGGCGCGCTCGGCCAGCGCTGGTTCGACGTCGCCGTCGCCGGCCAGGACGCCCACGCCGGCCCGACGCCTATGGAGCTGCGGAAAGACGCCTTGCTCGCCGCCGCCCGGCTGGTCCTCGAAGTGAACCGCATCGCGAAGAGCTTTCCCGACTACGGGCGCGGCACGGTCGGCCACATGCAGGTCAAGCCCAACTCGAGGAACGTGGTGCCCGGGGAAGTGCGCATGACGGTGGATTTCCGCAATGCGAAGGACCACACGCTCTCCGCGATGGTGGAAACGCTTTTCGAGAAAAACAAAGAAATCGAAAAGGAATGCAGGGTGGCGATTGAAATGCGCGAAGTCGTTTATTTCCCGCCCTGCGAGTTCGCGCCGCAGCTCGTCGATTCAGTAAGGCAGATATCCGGGAATCTCGGATTCACGCATCGCGACATCGTCAGCGGCGCGGCGCACGATGCGGTCTACCTCGCCCGCGTTGCGCCCACCGCAATGATCTTCGTGCCCTGCGAAGGCGGCATCAGCCACAACGAGATCGAGAACGCGAAGCCGCTGGACCTCGCCGCGGGCTGCGACGTGCTGCTGCAAGCCGTGCTGCGGGCGGCCGGGACGGGCTGAGGGTCAGGCGTAGCCGGGCTTGAACGCCCTGCCGCGGCGCTTGCCGCGGGTGACCGAGCCTTTGCGCGCCTTGGAGCCGTAGCTGAAGCGGTTGTCGCCGCGCTCCTTGGCGGCCTTGCGCATCATCTGCTCGGCGATGGTTTCGCGCGCAAGCGCGGCGCCGTATTTGCGTTTCATGGTTGCTCCCGGCTGAGGGGTAATTCGAGGGGCGCAATGTTACCCGAAGACGGCCCTCTGCGAAGCTCTAACTTTTCAGCCGGTAGCCCGTCTTGAAGATCCACCATACCGCCGCCAGGCAGGTGAGCAGGAACAGGCTGGTCATGGCCAGACTCACGGCGACGTGGACGTCGGCGATCTCGTAGAAGCTCCAGCGGAAGCCGCTGACCAGATAGACCACCGGGTTGAACAGCGTCGCCGTCTGCCAGACGGGAGGCAGGACGCTGACCGAATAGAAAGTGCCGCCGAGGAAGGTGAGCGGGGTGATGACGAGCAGCGGCACGAACTGCAGCTGCTCGAAGCCGTCGGCCCAAAGGCCGATGATGAAGCCGAGCAGGCTGAAGGTCACCGCCGTGAGCACCAGGAAACCGAGCATCCAGGCCGGGTGCGCGATGCGCAGCGGCACGAAGAACCACGCCGTGGCGAGGATCACCAGTCCGAGGATGATCGACTTGGTGGCGGCCGCGCTGACGTAGCCGAGGGCGATCTCGAAGGCCGACACCGGCGCCGACAGGATCTCGTAGATGGTGCCGGTGAACCGCGGAAAGTAGATGCCGAACGATGCGTTGGTCACGCTCTGCGTCAGCAGCGTGAGCATCACCAGCCCGGGAACGATGAAGGCGCCGTAGCTCACCCCCTCGATCTGGGCGATGCGCGTGCCGATCGCGGCGCCGAACACCACGAAGTACAGCGCGGTCGAGAGGACCGGGGCGACGATGCTTTGCAGCAGGGTGCGCCCGGTGCGCGCCATCTCGAACATATATATCGCCCGCACCGCGCGCAGGTTCATTGCGGCTCCCGCACCAGGCCGACGAAGATGTCTTCGAGCGAGCTTTGCGTGGTTTGCAGGTCCTTGAACTCGATCCGTGCGGCGTTGAGGTCCTTCAGCAGCGCCGGAATGGAGGAATGCTCCTCCTGCGTGTCGTAGGTATAGACGAGCTGCGTGCCGCCGGCGGCGAGAGTCGGTTTGTATTTCGAAAGCTCCCCCGGAACTGCGGCGAGCGGCGCATGCAGCTGCAGCGTGAGCTGCTTCTTGCCCAGCTTGCGCACCAGCTCGGCCTTCTCCTCGACCAGGATGATTTCCCCCTTGTTGATGACGCCGACCCGGTCGGCCATCAGCTCGGCCTCCTCGATGTAGTGCGTGGTCAGGATCACGGTCACGCCCGACTCGCGCAGCCGGCGCACCGACTGCCACATGTCCTGGCGCAGCTCGACGTCGACGCCGGCGGTCGGCTCGTCGAGGAACAGCAGCTGCGGCTCGTGCACCAGGGCCTTGGCGATCAGCACGCGGCGCTTCATGCCGCCGGAGAGCGTCAGGATCCTGTCGTCCTTCCTGTCCCACAAGGAAAGATCCCTGAGCACCTTCTCGACGTGGCCGCGATCCGCCCGCTTGCCGAACAGCCCGCGGCTGAAGCTGACCGTCGCCCAGACGCTTTCGAAGGCGTTGGTGGCGAGCTCCTGCGGCACGAGGCCGATCATCGAGCGCGCCGCACGGTAGTCGCTGATGATGTCGTGGCCGGCCACCGTCACCCTGCCCGCCGAAGGCGTCACGATGCCGCACACGATGTTGATCAGCGTCGTCTTGCCCGCGCCATTCGGGCCGAGCAGGGCGAAGATCTCGCCCTTTCGAATCTCGAGATCGACGCGCTTCAGCGCCTGCAGGCCCGAGGCGTAGGTCTTGGTCAGCCCTGAGATGGAGAGGATCGGCACCGGCGAAGGTGGAATGTACCTCATGCCGCGGTTTTCACCCGCCGCAGCGCGAGCGCGGTTTTCCTTGCTTCCTAGGGCGACGTCGAGATCGAGTCGACCTTGTCCGGATAGAACGCGAGCCGGTCCTTGATGACGCTCATCTCGTCGTACGGCTGCTCGTAGCTCCAGACCGCGTTTTCGGGCCCGTTCACCAGGGAAAAGTACGATGCATCGCCTTTGAACGGGCAATGGCTCGAGTGCGTGGTGCGCTTGAGCCGGTCCATCTTCACGTCCTTGCGCGGGATGTAGTAGACGATGGGCGCGACCGTGCTGCCGCTCTTGGACTCCGCGAGCTCGATCGCGTCTTTCGTGTCGGCGATGACTTCGCCGTTGAACGTCACGCGCACGCGCTGCTTCGCGGGTTTGGTCTCGATGCGATGCTGCGGATACTTCTTGAAGCCGGGAGCGGGATTCATGATTTTTTCTTTCTGGCTTTCTTGGCGGGCTTCGCCTTCTTCTGCATCGCCGCCGCCTTCCACAGCCCGTTCATGCGGCCCTCGGGATCGGTGAACAGCGATAGCCAGCCCATGCCGGGCACTTCCTGCTCCTCGACGTGAATCTGGCCGCCCGCCTCGACGATCTTCCTGCGATAGGCGGCGAGGTCGTCGACCAGGACGTAGAACAGCATGTTGCCGGGCCAGGGGCCTTCGCGATCCGGCTTGAGGATGCCGCCGTTGATGCCGCGCATCTCTCCTTTCGCGCCGGTCTCGACCAGGCGGTAGTCAACCGGCCCGCCCATGCGCTGGATCTTCCAGCCGAAAAGCTTGGCGTAGAAGTCCGACACCATCGCCGGATCCTTCGACATGAACTCCCAGTGAACGACAGGTCTACCCATGACGATCTCCTTTTCTCATGCCGCTTTTGCCTGCTTGGCCCGCTTAAGGCCTTGGATGTCGATCTTCCTCATCTGCATCATCGCCTTCATGACGCTTTGCGAGATCGCGGGATCGGGATCGCTCAGCAGCTCGGGCAAGGCGTCCGGGGTGATTTGCCAGCTGAGGCCGAACTTGTCCTTGAGCCAGCCGCACATGCTCTCCTGCCCGCCGCCGGCAAGCAGCTTGTCCCAGTTGAACTCCTGGCCCTCGACCTCGAAGCTCGCGACCATCACGCTCCCCTTCCGGCCGGGTCCCGCATCGCCGTAGCGCACGACCTTGCCCATCTTGGAGTTCTTGAAGATTGAAACGTAGAATTTCGCTGCCTCTTCGGCCTTGCCGTCGAACCACAGCATTGGAGTGATTTTTTGCATGGCGGCTAGGCGGGCATTTTCTTCATGGCTTGCTGCATCTCTTCCGGGCCGACGTCGCGGACATGCGTGCCGATCGACCAGTGATGGCCGAACGGGTCCTCGATCTTGCCGTAGCGATCGCCCCAGAACATGTCGTCCACCGGCATGGTGACCTTGGCGCCGGCCTTCACCGCGCGCGCGACGAATGCGTCCGCATCGTCCACGTACAGGTGGATCGTGACCGGCGAGCCCTTGAGCGATTTCGGCCCCAACGAGCCCCACTCTGGCATCTCATCGGCGAGCATCACCGTCGAATCGCCGATGCGGATCGCCGCATGCATCAGCCTGCCCTGCGAGCCGGGCAACCTCGTCTGCTCGACCGCGCCGAACGCTTTCTTGTAGAACTCGATGGCATCCGCCGCGCCGGCGCAAACCAGGTGCGGCGTCACGCTGCGCATTCCTTCGGGAATGGGTTTTACTTTGCTCATGGTCATCTCCTTGGAAAAATGGATTTCATGCAACAGTCGATCAGGCGGCGGCCAAACCGACGTTCGCCGCCCGGGAAGAAGGCGGGAACGCGAGCGCGATCGCCACGGCGCCCATGCCGGCCGCGAACGAGCCGATGTACAGCCAAGTGTAGGCGCCGAAGTGGTCGTAAATCCAGCCGCCGACCGCGGGGCCGAGCGCCATGCCGAGGCTCGACACCATCGCGGCGGCGCCGAACACCGCGCCGAGGATGCGCTGCCCGAAGTACTCGCGCGCGAGCACCGCGTAGAGCGGCATCACGCCGCCGTAGGCGAAGCCGAACGTGGCTGCGACGGCGTAGAACTCGCCGAGCCGCGAGGCGAAGACGAAGGTGCCCGCGGCGAGCGCCTGGATCAGCAGCCCTGCGATGAGCACGCGCTTCACGCCGAGACGGTCGGCGGCCACGCCGAATGCGAGCCGGCCGCCGAGCCCGGCGAGGCCCTCGACGCTGTAGACCGTTACCGCGGCAAGCGGCGCGATGCCGCAGGTCATGGCATAGGTGACGGTGTGGAAGATCGGGCCGGCGTGCGCCGCGCAGCAGGCGAAGAAGGTGAGCGCGAGCACGATGAACGGCGCCGAGACGAACGCGTCGCGCAGCTTCATCGGCGGTCCTTCGACGGCGCCCGGCTCCGCCGCCTGCGCCGCCGGCGGCCGGCGCGCAAAGAGCGCCGCAGGGACGAGCGTCGCCCAGACCAGCACGGCGAGCACGACCTGCGCGGCTCGCCAGTCCATCTGCGTGATGAGCCACGCGGCGAACGGCGACATGGTCATCGGCGCGACGCCGACCCCGACCGAGACCAGCGACACCGCGAGGCCGCGATGCTCGGTCATCCAGCCCATTACCGCGGCAATCATGGGGGAGAAGAAGCTGCCGACGGCGATGCCGACCAGCAGCCCGAACGCGAGCTGGAATTGCAGCGCGCTCTGCGCGCGGCTCGCGAGGAAGAGGCCGAGCCCGAGGAGCACGGCGCCGGACAGCACCACCCAACGCGGACCGATGCGGTCGCTGAGCGCGCCCCAGCCGAAGCCCGCCGCGCCCATCGCCAGGAAGCCGATCGTCATGGCGCTCGACACCGCCGTGTGCGACCAGCCGGTCGCTTCGGTGATCGGCTGCAGGAACACCGCGAGCGAGAACATGGCGCCGATCGCGATGCACGTCATGAAGGCGCCGATCGCGACCATGACCCAGCCATAGCGGGTATTCATAGTGCGTGGTCTCCTCAGGCCTCGTTACCCTGCAAGGAAGACGCTTGCCGCCCGGCCCGGAGAAGCAAGGCGCTAAGCAAGGCTGCAAGCGCTGCAAAGCTCGCGGCTACGACGAAAGCGGCGTGATAGCCGCCGGTAAGCGCGGCGGCGAATGACGCACCCGCGGCGAGCAGGCTTTCGGTGCGGGCGGCGGCGAGGCTGGCGAGCACCGCCAGGCCGAGCGCGCCGCCCATCATGAACGAGGTGTTGGCGATGCCCGAGGCGAGGCCGGATTCGGTCGGCGCCACGTCGCTCATCGCGGCGAGCAGCACCGGGTTGAGCGCCATTCCGCAACCGACCCCAAGTAGAGTCATTCCGGGCAGCACGTGAAGCATGAAGTTGCCGTCGACCGGCGAGAGCGCGAACAGCGCGAGCCCTACCGCGGCGAGCGCGAGCCCGGCGGCGAGCGGCAGCCGGATGCCGAAGCGCATCACGAGCTTCGCCGACCACCCGAGCGAGAACGCCGCCATGATCAGGTTGGAGGGCAGGAAGGCGAGGCCGATCTGCATCGGGCTGTAGCCGAGCACGAACTGCATGTAGAGCGCCGAGATGAAGAACCAGGCGAACATCGCCGCCGCCCACAGGGCGCCGACGACGTTCGCGGTCGCGAGGCTGCGCAGGCGGAAGAGCGCGAGCGGCATGAGCGGGCTGCGGATCGAGGCCTCGATGCCGAGGAAGAGCGCCAGCAGCACGACCGCGCCTGCGAGCAGTGAGAGGGTCTGCGCCGAAGTCCAGCCTGCCTCGTTGCCGTACACGATGGCGTAGACGGCGAGCATAAGCGACGTGGTGATGGTGACCGCGCCGGCGACGTCGAGGCGCTGGCCGGCGGCGTGACCGGGTCTTGCCGGCAGCAGGGCGAGGCAGGCGGCGTACACCGCGGCGCCTATCGGCAGGTTGACGAGGAACACCCAGTGCCAGCTGAGCGCGCTGGTGAGCATGCCGCCGAGCAACACGCCGAGGCTGCCGCCGGCGGCGCAGACGAAGCCGTAGACGCCCATCGCCTTCGCCCGCTCGCCCGCCTCGGTGAAGATGTCCATGATGAGCGCGAGCGCGATCGCCGAGACCACCGCGCCGCCCAGCCCCTGCACGGCGCGCGCCCCGACCAGCAGCCAGCGCGAGTTCGAGAGGCCGCAGACGAGCGAGGCGAGCGTGAACAGCGTGATGCCGAGCAGGAACATGCGCCGCTGGCCGAAGAAGTCGCCGAGGCGGCCGCCGAGCAGCAGGAAGCCGCCGTAGGTGAGCATGTACGCGTTCACCACCCAGACGAGCGAGGTCTCGGAGAAGCCCAGGTCCTTGCGGATCGAGGGCAGCGCGACGTTCACGATGGTCGTGTCGAGCACGATCATCAGCTCGCCGAGGCACAGCAGATAGAGCGCCAGCCAGCGCTTGTCCTTTTCCACCAAGTTATGTCTCCAGAGACTTGCCATGTACGACCGTCATGGCGATGGGCGGGAGCTCGCGCGATCGCCGAGGCGGTCGAGCGTCTCGCTCCAGCCCTGCTCCATTCCCGAGAGCATGGCGGCGGCGCGTGCGCCGGCGCCGCCGGCAACGGCTTGCAGGGTCAGCCTCGTGCCCCCGCCTTCGGCGGCGAACAAGACGCGGATGACCTCGTCGAGCTGCTCGACGCCGTTCTCGTCGTCGGCGCGGCAATCGATGACCAGGCGCTCCGGCCGCACCACTTCGCGGTAGCTGCCGCGCACCCAGTAGTCGTGTCCGCCGGGAGCGCGCATGCAGAGGCGGAATATCCCGCCCGGACGCGCGTCCGCCTCGCAGGAATGCACGCTGAAGCCGCGCGGCGCGAACCACTGGGTAAGGTGCTCGGCCTGCGTCCAGCACGCGAACACGCGCTCGCGCGCGACCGGATAGAGGCGCGTCGCGTTAACGGTGTATTCGCGCCGCCGCGTGCGCTTCGCGCTCGAGCTCATTTTTCGGTGACGGCTTTCAGGTTGGCGAGGCCGGTCTCGAATTGCTTGCCGACCATGCTGTCCATGTCGAGGAACACATGCACCACCTTGGCCATGTACGGCAGCGGGCCCTGCATCGCCCACGTGACCTCGGTGGAGTCTCCTTTGGGCGCCAGGGTGAACACGACCTTGTTGTGGGCTTCGAACGGCTTGACGAAATCCAGGTCGATCGCGACCCGCGAAGCCCCCGCGTCGGTAATCTCCATGCGCCCCTGGCCGACCTCTTTGTTGCCTTCCCAGGCGTACACGGCGCCTTTGCCTTTCGCCTCGCCGCCGTAGCTGCGCTTGAGCGCCGGGTCCATCTTTTCCCACGGCGACCAGGCCTGCCAGCCGCGCAGATCGGCGAGGACCGCGGAGATCTTCTCCGGCGGCGCCTTGATCGTGGCCGCGCGCTGCACGCGGAACACGTCCGGCCTGGTTGCGGCATAGATGAGTACCGCGGCAAGCAGGGCGGCGATTGCGCCGCCGATGATCGCTAATGTCTTGAGCATTTCTCAGGCTCCCTTTTTCAGATAGTCGGCGAACTGGTCCATGGTCCCGCCCCAGCCCTGCTTCATGCCGTCGCGGCCTTCGTCGAAGGTCTTGCGCTCGATCTCCGTCGAGGAGTCGGCCGGAATCCACTGCACGGTAACCTTGGTCTTGTTTCCCTGCGGCTCGAAGCTCACCGTCGACAGGGTCTCGACCGGCCAGTTCGGCGACATCGGGTGGCGCGTGACCCCGCCCTTCGCATCCGAGAAGGAGACGGTGAAGACGAGCTTCTTCGGCGCCTCGATCTCGCGATAGACGAACTTGCCCCACATGTCGCTGCCGTCGGGCGCCGTCATGCCGTAATGGAAGATTCCGCCCGGGCGCAGATCGAGCTTGCAGGTGTGCACCTTGAAGCCCGCCGGGCCCCACCATTTCTTCAGGCGCTCGGCTTCGGTCCAGGCCTTCCACACGCGGTCGCGCGGCGCGTCAAAGACGCGCGAGATCTCGAAGGGTTTCATGGCTCCGTTTCTCCAATGTGCTTTTCGCGCTCAGAGGCTGACCATCATCTTGAAGCCGCCGTAGAACATGCGCTTGCCGTCGAAAGGCATCGACTTGGGGTCCATCATGCTGGCGAGCCGCTTGTCTTTCATCACCTTGCCCATCACGCGGTCGCGATGCTTGCGGTTCTTATAGACGACCCAGGAAAACCAGACCACCTCGTTCTTCTTCAGTTTCACCGCCTGCGGGAACGACGTGAGCTTGCCGGGCTTGACGTCGTCCGCGATGCACTCCCGGTACTCGAGCGCGCCGTACTCGCGACAGATCCTTCCCATCTTCCTTGCGACGCGAAGATAAGCCTGCTTGCTCCTTTTCGGCACCGGCAATACGAAACCGTCGACATAAGCCATGACTTCTCCTTTGCGGGTTGGCTATTGGCGCTGCAAAAATTCGTCGAGCTTGGCGAGCGCGCCGGTCCAGCCGCGCTTGTGGTCGTCGCGCACCTTCTCGTCGAACAGCTGCTCGTGGCGGAACGCCAGCTCCGTGCCGCTGCCCGAGGCGAGGAAGACGATGGTCACCAGCGATTCACGCTCCGGGGTGGTATTGGGCCAGCTCCATGTGAACACCAGTTTGCGGTTCGGCACCACCTCGCGATAAACGCCGGCGCACTCGTGCGCCTTGCCGTCGGGCCCGCCGAACACGATGCGGAAACGCCCGCCGACGCGCACGTCGAGCTCGGCCAGCGATACCGGCTCGCCCGGCCCCGGGCCCCACCAGCGCTTTATCGCTTCCGGGTCGGTCCACGCGCGCCAGACTTTCTGCGGTGCGACGGGATAGCTCCGCTCGAGTGCGAGGAAGGGCTTTTCCCTGACTTTGGCTTGTTGTTCCATGTCTGCAGTTCCTCTTGCTGGTAGAGATAACGGGCGAGCGAATCGAGCTTCTCGGTCCAGAACTTCTCGTAGCGCGCCATCCAGACCGAGGCCTGCTTCATGGGCCGCGCCGACAGCGCGCAGCTGACGACCCGCCCCTCCTTGGTCCGGCTGACCAGCCCGGCGTCCTCGAGCACGCGCAGGTGCTTCATGAAGCCGGGCAGCGACATCTCGTGCGGCGCGGCGAGCTCGGTCACCGCCAGGCCGGCGTCGTGGCTCAGCGACTCCAGGATGCCGCGGCGCGTCGGGTCCGCCAGGGCGGCGAACACGCTGTCGAGCTGCTCGTCTGAATACTTAACCATTCGGTTTAGTATCTACCAGCCCTGGGGCGCTTGTCAAGCGCGTTTTTATATACTGGTAGGCTATCCATCCGGGAACCCGAAATGACTTTCCGTTTCATACGCCTCCTGCTGCTGCTTGCCGCGCTGCCGGCGCCTGCTCTTGCGCAGCCTACGCAGCACTGGCCGGTCCATCCGATCACGATCGTGATGGGCTTTCCGGCCGGCTCGGGCGTGGACGTGGTCGCGCGCCTGCTGCAGGAGCCGATGGAGAAGTCGCTCGGCGGCAGGATCGTCACCGATTCGACGTCGAGGCAGACTTCACGCCGATCGCGCCGCTGGTGAACGTCTCCAATGTGCTCACGATCAATCCGAACGTGATCGACGTCAAGACAGTGCGCGAGTTCATCGACAGGGTGAAGGCGAGCCCGGGCAAGTACAACTATGCCTCCACCGGCAACGGCACCGGCACGCACCTCGCCTTCGCCGAGCTCGTCTCGCGCGCCGGCCTCAATATGGTGCATATCCCCTACAAAGGCGGACCCGAAGCGATCGCCTCGGTGATCTCGGGCCAGACGTGCTGCATCTTCAACCAGGTTCAGACCGTGATTCCGCACTGGAAGGCGGGCAAGGTGCGCCTGCTCGGGGTCAGCACGCGAAACCGCGTGCAGGCGGTCGCCGAAATCCCGACCATCGCCGAAGCCGGCCTTCCCGGCTACGAGAGCTACACCTGGTTCGGCCTGTTCGGGCCGCGGGGACTCGACGGCGAGATCGTGAACCGCGTCAACGCGGCGGTCAAAGCGGCGCTCGAGACCCCCGCGGTGCGCGAGCGCCTGGTCCAGCTCGGCAACACGCCGCGCTGGGAGAGCCCCGAGGAGTTCCGCGGCACCGTCAGGGACGACCGCGCCAGGTGGGCGGAGGTGGTGAAGCGGGTGGGTGCCACCATAGATTAGATTTTTTGCAGGCTATTTTCTTTCCCCGAGGGGAACGAAATAGCTCGTGGGCCGGAGCTCGTCTTCGTTGTGCTCCTGGAGGCGAATCCAGTGCCGGTCCGCGTCCTCGACGAACAGATCGCGCACGATGCCGTTCGCCAGGCGCCGCGCGCCGATCTCCAGCCCCGGGATGTCGCCCGCCAGCGCGCCGTGACTCATGGTGCAGCCCCAGTTGAATACGTGGATACGCCCAAGAGCACCTGAAAGTTCCGGTGTTTTCGAGATCAATTCAAAAGAAGAACCAAGATACGGAAAGCGCGCTTCCTCCGGATACTTCTCGGCCTCGTCCGGCGGCACGTGCGGGCGCCAGGTCTCGATCGAATCGCGGAACGAGGCGATCTCGGGGCGGTCGGTGAGATTTACATCGAACCCGGTGCACACGATCACCGCGTCAAAGGAGCAGGCGGTTTTTGAGGTTTTTACGGTCGGGCCGGGAAGAATGTCTTTCCACGGAGAATCGAAGATCAGGGAGAACCCCTTGTGTTTCTCGCAGCGGAGCACGCTCTCATACGGCGGCGGCACCTGCTCGCCGAAGATGTAAGTGTAGAAGCGCCAGCGGCGCGCGTCGTCGAGCGAGGCGTAGCCGTGCTGGAAGCCGGGGAACGCGGTCCACTTCGACTTGTTTACCTGCGGCAGGATCGGGCGGCGCGCGAACATCACCACCTGTTTCGCGCCCGCCTCCAGCGCTTCGCCGGCGTTGTCGAAAGCGGAAGCGCCGGCGCCGAGCACGCCGATTCGTTTTCCTTTCAGCTTTCCAAAATCCATCTCGTCCGCCGAGTGAAAGACGTTTTTCCCGCGTTTCAGCGGGTCGAAAGTCGCAAACGCAGGCCAGCGCGGCGCGCCGCTGCCCTCGCGGCCGAGCGCGAGCACCACCTTTCGTGCATGGATGATTTGCTTGTTCTTGAAAGTGACTTTTATCGATTGAGGCGCAAGCTCCAGTGCTTCCACCTCCATCTCGTTCTCGACCGACAGGCCGACGGTTTCGCGCACCCAAAGCAGGTACCTCGCCCACTCCAGGCGATCGATCTTGTGCAGCTTCTGCCAGTGCTCGACGCCGAACTTCGCCTCGTGCCAGGCGCGGTAGGTGAGCGACGGCACGCCGAGATCCGGGCCGGTAAGGTGCTTCGGCGAGCGCAGGATGTCCATGCGCGCGAACGTCGTCCACGGCCCTTCGCCGCCATAGGGCGCGCGATCCACGCAGCGCAGGTTGCGCACGCCCTCGCGCAGCAGCGCGAACGCCGCGGTCTGGCCGCACATCCCGCCGCCGACGATCAGCGCATCGAGCAGCGGCCTGCCGTCCGGCCCCTCGGTCGCCGGCACCCAGTTCGGCGCCGGATGGCGAAGCTGGTCGAGGTCCTCGCGCGCCTGCACGGTCAGGTTTTCGAGGGACATTTCTTATAATTGTTTCATGATCGAAGTTTCCTGCTACTACAGCGCCTCGTCTCCCTGGGCGTATTTCGCCGGCCCGCGGCAGCAGGATATCGTGCGTCGGCATAAAGGAAGACTCGGCGTTACGCTTGTTCTCAAGCCTTTCGACTTCCAGGACGTCGTGCCGCGCACCGGCGGCGTGCCGCTGCGCACCCGGCCCGGGCCGCGGCGCACCTACCACGCGCTCGAGCTCGACCGCTGGCGCAGGTATCTCGGCATGCCGCTCAACCTGACGCCGAAATACTATCCGCAGGACGGCAAGCCTTTGGGCTGGAACAAGCCGGCCGGCTGGATGATCATCGCCGCCCAGGAGCGCGGCCTCGACGCGCCGCTCCTTTCCCACGCCCTGCTGCGCGCGCTTTGGGCCGAGGAGCGCAACACCGCCGATCCCGCGGTGCGGGTCGCGATTGCCGACGAGAACGGGATGCCGGGAAAAGACCTTCTAAAAGAAGAAACCAGTCCCAAAGTGCAAGGTTTGTACAACGCGTACAGCGAAGAAGCCGAGAAGCTCGGAGTCTTCGGCTCCCCGACTTACGTCCTCAACGGCGAGCGCTTCTGGGGCCAGGACCGGCTGGAGTTCCTGGATCGCGCGCTCGCCGCGCTGCCTTTCAAAGAATAATTACTTGGGTGAGGCCTTGGCTGCCGGCTTGTCCTCCTGCGGCCAGTAGTAGTTCGCGGCGAACGAATACGGCGGGAACATGTAGCGCTTCGCCGGCACCACCTTCGCCGCGTACGCGCGCTGCGACTCGTAGACCTTCTTGAAGGTCGGGCTCTTGGCGGAATTCTCCGCCGCCACCTCGTCCCAGGCCTTGAGCGTGGCGAGCAGGATGTCGGGCGGCGTGCGGCGGATCTGCACGCCGTGCTTCTGCACCAGCTCCTCCATCGCGTCGGCGTTCTGCTTCTGCCAGCGGGTGAGCCACAGGATGAAGGTGTCGCGCACCGCCGAGTTCACCGCCTCCTGCTGCTGCGGCGTGAACCCCTTCCACACGTCGAGGTTGAAGCCGAGCTCGCCGATGGAATTGTTTTCGTGCATCCCCGGGGTGTAGTGGTACTTGAAGACGCTGTGCAGCCCGAGGCGCAGGTCCTCGACACCGCCGACCCATTCCGCGCAGTCGATCACGCCGCGCTGCGCCGCAGGCACGATCTCGCCCCCCGCCATGTTGACCACGCTCTCGCCGAGCTTGGCGTAGACCTCCGCGTTGAGGCCGGTCTGGCGGCACTTGAGGCCCTTCAAGTCCTTGACGCTCCTCAGCGGCTTCTTGAACCAGCCGAGCGCCTGCGGGCTGGATGGATGCGCCGGCCAGACGATGACGTTGAGCTTGAGGTCGTTCTGGTAGAAGTCGCGCCACATCTCGAGTCCGCCGCCCACGTACAGCCAGCCCAGGTAATCCATGTGGTCCATGCCGAACGGCCCGCCCGGGGGCGCGGCGAACAGCGCGGCCGCCGGACTCTTGCCGACCCAGTAGTAGGCGATGGCGTGCCAGCCGTCGAGCACCTTCTTGTTGGTGGCGTCCAGCACCTCGAAGGGCGGCACGATTTGCCCGGCGGGCATGGCTTCGATCTTGATCGACCCCGCGGTGAGCTTGTCGACGCGCTCGGCGAAGGTCTTGAAATGCTCCTGCAGCGTGTTGCTCGCCGGCCAGGTCGACTGCATCTTGATCGACTTCACCGCGGGCGCCTGCGCCGCAGTTTGCCCGGACGCGCCGAGACTGAAACCCAATGCGACAGCGACAGCGATCGAGCGCTTGCCCATGACGGCCTCCCCGGTTGGCTGGACGCCTGACGCTAAACCCGGCCCTTTCCGGGTGTCAATGACGCATGTCTGATCGAGAAGCAACGCGCATAATGGGTGCACCGCATTCCAACGTGCACCATCTCGGAGAACTCGGATGGCCAACAAACAGCAACGCGGCAACCGCGAGAAGAAGAAACCCAAGCAGCCGAAGAAGCCGGCTGGCCCGGCGACGCCGGAGAATCGCTGGCCCTGGAAGAAATAGCGCGGGCCCCGCGCCGTCGATCTCTCCAGCGGCCTCCTGCCGCCTATTGGCGGGCGGCCTGGCGCTCCGGCTTGCTCCTCGCCGCCTTGCGCGACGCGATGTGGTCGAGGTCGAGATAGTACGCGGCCAGCGTCTTGATCTTCGACACGTCGGGATAGAGCACGCCGACGCCCGGCTGGGCGCCGGACCTCGGGCAGTACCAGACGGCGCCGTCGCGCGTGATCTCCACCTTCGGCTGGTCCGCGACCTGCGGCGTCGGGTAATAGCTGAATTCGCCGGTCTTCGGGTCGAACACGATGGTGGTGCCGCCCTGGCCGTCGTCGCCGAACCAGACGTTGCCCTGCAGGTCGGCTTGCGGGTCGTAGGGCCGCGACAGGTCGAGCGGCAGCTTGAACTCGGTCGCCTTGCCGCTCTTCGGATCGATGTAGCCGATGACGCCGCGGTCGTAGACGCCGTACCAGACGCGGTCCTCGAGGTCGACGCTGGCGCGGCGGATCCTTCCCGGTTGAGTGATAGCTTTATATTCCGTGAATCTGTCCGCCACCGGGTCGTACTTGCCGACCCGCGCGTCGCCGCGGAACAGCGCCATCCAGATGTTGCCCTGGCTGTCGATGTCGACGCCGTACGGCGCGGACGGCCGCGTCGGCGTGGTGAACATCGTGACCTTGCGCGTCTGCCGGTCCCACTTGTAGAAGCGGTCGCCGCGGATCACCGTCACCCAGACGTTGCCCTGCGCGTCGACCACCGGCGTGTGCGCCTGCAGGCTCTCCTTGATCTTTCCTTCCGGGTCGAGCGGGAACAGCTCCCACTTCTCGGTCCTCGGATCGAACGCGGCGAGGTGCAGGCCGTCCTTGTCCTTCCTCTTGCCGATGCGCTCGGGGACCCAGACCACGCCTTCGCGGTCGATGGTGAGGCCGTGGGTCTCGCCCTCCGGGTGCGGCATCAGCCAGTCCTTCCATTGCCCGGTGCGCGGATCGAGCCGGCTCAGGCGGTTCGGCACGTTGCGGTCGGTGACCCACACGTTGCCGTCGCGGTCGAAGTGCGGATCCTGCCCGCGGCGGCGCAGCGCGGCATTGGCCGCATCGTTCGGCGGCAGGTAGTACTCGACGTACATTGCCTTGGCGAGCTTCTTCTCGTCGAGCGGTATTTCCCGCTCGAACTTGATCGCGCGCTTCTTCGACTCCGGCCCGAAGTTCTTGCCCAGGTACTGAACCAGCTCGGCGCGTTCCTGCGGCGACGAGAAGCCGCGCGGGATCTGGCCGCCGGTCTGCATCATCTCGACGTACGCGCTCCAGGCCTCGGCCGGCAGGTGCCGCGCACCGAAGAAATTCGGCGAATGGCAGCCGACGCAGGTCCCTCTCACATATTCCTGCCCGGGACCCGCCGGGAACATCTCGTGCATGCCGACAATCTGCGCGTCGTCTTGCGACGGCTGCAGCACGGCATATTGCGGAGGATTTTTTCCGGGCACCAAAACCAGTTTGGTTGCAGGCGAGCTCAGCCCCGGCGCCTCGACGCGCATCTCGTAGTTGCCGGGCAGCAGGTGCGCGGCTTGGTACTTTCCGCCGGCGGTGTACACCATGTACTGCATCCGCCGGTCCGCGTTACGGAAGTACACCTTGGCGGCCTTGAAAGGCGCGGGCGAAGAGACGCTGCCCGAAACGCTCGCCAGGCCCGAGAGCTCGGACGGGGACTGCGCCGCCGCGTTGTGAATGGCGAAGAGCGCGAAGCACGCCGCCGAAAACGCCGTCAGGAATCGCATGAGAGCCCCTCCTCGTGGCAAGCCGGCGAAAAATTTACCCCTCCCGGCTCGATCTGTACATCTTTCCGTCAGCCATAGTAGGCTGCCGGCAACCAACGAGGGAGGTCGCATGAGCCAGGTCAGCAGGAGGGAGATCCTCAAGATGGGCGTCGGGGCCGCGGCAGGCCTCGGTTTTCCCGCCATCGTCCGCGCACAGTCGAAGGAGATCGTGATCCTCGGCCTCTGGGACCAGACCGGCGCCTTCGCCGACGTCGGCCCGATCAACGACCGCGGCATGAGGATGGCGCTCGAAGAGCGCGGCATGCAGGTGCTCGGGCGGCCGATCAAGTACATCACGCGCGACGGCGCCACCCAGGCCGGCACCTCCACCCGGCGCACCGAGGAAGCGGTGGACGGCGAAGGCGCGAAGTTTGTCGTGGGCCCCTGGTCCTCGGGCGTGGCGCTCGCGGTATCCGAAGTGGCCAAGCGCAAGAAGGTGGTGCACCTGTTCAGCGGCGGCACCGAGGACATCTCCGGCGCGCGCTGCCACAGATACTCGTTCCAGTGGGCGGCGAGCCCGTACACCGCCGCGAAGACCGTGGTCGACAATTTCATGAAGGCGAACCCGAAGGCGAAGCGCTGGCACCTGCTGGTGGCCGACTACGCCTTCGGCTGGTCGGTGGAGAAGTACATCAAGGAGGTCGGCAAGGCGCACGGCCTGGAGTTCGTCGGCGCCGACCGGCACCCGCTGGGCGAGCGCGAGTTCTCCAACTACGTGCAAAAGGCGGCGGCCAACAAGCCCGACGTCGTGGCGATGATCAACTTCGGCCTCGACGCGGTCTCCGGCGCGCGCGAGATCTTCAATTTCGGGCTCACGCCCAAGGTGCCGCTCATCATGACCTGGTCCTCGGGCGTGGAGGAGCTGGTGCAGCTCTCGCCCGAGATCCGCGAGAACATCTGGGTCGGCTCCAACTTCTACTACACCGCCGACACGCCGGTGGCGAAGGCCTTCGTCAAGAGCTACGAGGCCAAGTTCGGCAACCCGCCGGGGTACGCGCCCTCGGCCGCCTACTCGATGACGCGCCTGCTGCTCGCCGGCTTCGACAAGGCCAGGTCCGCCGAAGTGCAGGACGTCGTCAAGGCGCTGGAAGGCATCGAAGTGAACGACATCGTCGGGCGCATGCGCATGGACGCGGCGACCCACCAGAACATCCGCCCCTACTTCTTCATGCGCTGCAAGCCGAAGTCGGCGATGAAGCACGCGACCGACTTCGCCGACATCATCGCCGCCGGCGACGCGCCGCTGCCCAAGGAGTACGGCGCCTGCAAGGACATCGGGCCGTTCTGAGCTGCTTTTCAGAGCGCTTCCGCGGGCCTAACGGCTGAGCTTCGTCGCCGCACAGATCCTCAACGGGATCGCGACGGGCATGCTGTATGCCCTGATGGGGCTCGGCCTGTCGCTGATCACCGGGGTGCTCAACATCCCCAACTTCGCCCACGGCGCGCTGTTCGCCGTTGGCGCTTATCTATTATTTTTTACGGCAAATGCAATTGAAAACTTCTGGATCGCCCTGCTGATCGCCCCGCTCGGGGTGGCGATCCTCGGACTGCTCATCGAGTACCTCGGCATCCGCCGGCTCTATTCGGCGGGCCACGACTACCAGCTGCTCTTCACCTTCGGCCTGGCGCTGATCCTCTCCGAGGGCATCATCGTGGTCTGGGGCCCGGTCGGCTTCAGCCATCTGCCGCCGCCGATGCTGCGCGGCGGCCTCGATCTGGGCTTCACCTTCTATCCCAAGTACCGGCTGTTCGTCATGGCGGCGGCCGGGCTGCTGGTGCTCGCGACCTGGCTGTTCCTCGAGAAGACGCGCTACGGCGCCATCATGCGCGCCGGCATCGAGAACAAGGAGATGGTGTCGCTGCTCGGCATCGACATCCACAAGCTGTTCACCGTCGCCTTCGCGCTGGGCGCCTACCTCGCCGGCATCGCCGGGGCGCTCACCGCGCCGATCCGCGGCCTCAACCCGGCGATGGGCGTGGACATGCTCGGCATCGCCTTCGTGGTTGTCGCGCTGGGGGGCCTGGGTAACCTGCTCGGCGCGATCGCCGCCGGGCTCATCATCGGCGTCGCGCAGGCGCTGGTCGCCGCCTACTGGACCGAGGCCTCCACCGTGGTCATCTACGCCGTGATGGCCGCGGTGCTTCTTGTCCGGCCCCAGGGGTTGTTTGGAATTCGATGAAACGAGCTTTCATCCTGATTCTGGTTTCGATTTTTTTGCTTCCCTTCATCGTTCGCCCGGCGATCGCCTCGGAAATCTGGATCTTCGCCATCTTCGGCCTGGGACTTAACCTGCTGCTCGGCTACACGGGGCTGCTGTCCTTCGGCCAGTCCACCTTCTTCGGCTCGGCCGCTTACGCCGCGGGCTGGCTGCTCAAGCACTACGGCATCAACACGCTGTTCGCGCTCAGTATCGGCATCGGCGTGGGCGCCGCCTCGGCCGCGGTGGTGGGCTTCCTCTGCGTGCAGCGCTCGGGCCTGTACTTCATCATGCTCACCTTCGCGCTGAACCAGCTTTTCTACTTCACCGCCTACCAGTGGACCAGCGTCACCGGCGGCGAGGACGGCATGCCCGGCGTGCCGCGCCCGGCGCTCCTCGGCATCGACTTCCAGGACCCGCTGATCTATTACGCCTTTGTTTCGGTTTTATTTTTGATTTCCTTGTTTCTGATGAAAAGAATCGTCGAGTCTCCTCTCGGCAAGATCCTCCAGGCGATCCGGGAGAACGAAGTGCGCGCCGAGGCGGTCGGCTACAACGTGCCGCGCTTCAAGCTGCTCGCCTTCGTGGTCGGCGGCGCCTTTTCGGGCCTGGCGGGCGTGCTCTACGCCATGCTGTTCGGCATCGTGCCGCTGGAGGCGATCAGCTTCGTGTTCTCCGGCAACGTGGTCTTCGCCACGCTGATCGGCGGCTCGGGCTCGCTCTATGGGCCGATCATCGGCTCCTTCGTCTTCATCTGGCTCTCCGAATCCATGAGTACCGTCTGGGCGCGCTGGCCGCTGCTGCTGGGCGTGGCGTTCGTGATCGTGGTGCTCTTCTTTCGAGGTGGAGTTGTTGAAGTTTTTTCCCGGTTCAGAAAATGGCAATTCTCAAGACAGAAAACCTGACCAAGTCGTTCGGCGCCCTCACGGCGGTGAACGACGTGAGCCTCGCCGTCGAGGCGGGCTCGCTGCATTCCATCATCGGCCCCAACGGCGCCGGCAAGACCACGCTCTTCAACCTGCTCACCGGGACGTTCGCGCCCACCTCGGGAAGAATTGTTTTCGACCAGAAAGAAATTACCGGCACCCCCGCGCACCGCGTCGCGCACCTGGGCCTCGCGCGCTCCTATCAGCGCACCACGGTGTTTCCCGCTTTCAGCCTTTTTGACAATGCCTGGGTTTCGGCGTTCGCCTGCAGTCCTTCCAAGAAAAATTTTCTCTGGAAAAAAACAAGCGAATACCTCGAAGTCACGGCGCGCGCCCGCCAGGCGCTGTCTGATGTGGGATTGATCGAGAAAAGCGACAAGCTGGCGCGCGAAATCTCCCACGGCGAGCAGCGCCAGCTCGAGCTCGCGATCGCGCTCGCCGCGGCGCCGCGCGTGCTGCTGCTCGACGAGCCGGCTGCGGGCCTCTCGCCCGACGAGACGCGCAAGATGGTGTCGCTGGTGCGCGCGCTGAAGGGCCGCTACACGATCGTGCTCATCGAGCACAAGATCGACATCATCATGAGCGTCTCGGACCGCATCTCGGTGATGCACTTCGGCAGCCTGATCGCCGAGGGCGCGCCGCAGGAGATCCAGCGCAACCCGGAGGTGCGGCGCGCCTATTTGGGCGGCGTTACCACCGCGCTGGGCGGAGTCGCGGCATGATCCTGGAAATCAGGGGCATCAATACGTACTACGGCCTCGGCCATATTCTTCATGATTTGTCCTTAAAGGTAGACGCCGGCGAGGTCGTGGCCTTGCTGGGAAGGAACGGCGCCGGGAAAACCACGACCTTGCGCTCGGTCACCGGCCTTACGCCGGCGCGCAACGGCGAGATCCGCTACAAGGGCAGGAATATCGCCGGCCTCGACACGCACAGGATCAGCAAGATAGGAATTGCCCTGGTCCCGGAGAGCCGCGACATATTCAGCTATCTGACGGTAAGGGAAAACCTGGCGATCGCCGAGCGCAAGGGCTCGCGCTGGCAGATGAAGACGGTGCTCGAGCGCTTCCCGACGCTGAAAGGAAGGATGCATCACAAAGGGCGAGAGCTGTCGGGAGGCGAGCAGCAAATGCTGGCGATCGGCCGAGCCCTGCTCACCGGCCCCGACCTGCTGCTGCTCGACGAGCCCTCCCAGGGCCTTGCGCCCCTGGTGGTCGACGCGGTGATGGGCACGATCCGCGCGCTCAAGCAGGAGCGCGTCAGCATGCTGCTGGTCGAGCAGAACGCCGAGATGGCCCTGCAGCTCGCCGACCGGGTCTACATCATCGACCACGGCAGCGTGGTCTTCGAAGGCACGCCCGCCCGCCTGCGTGCCGATTCGCAGGCGACCGCTACCTACCTGGGCGTCGGAGGCTAAGATCCCGGGCATGAACCGGCGTCGGTCCCTCGTGTCGCTCGCGGCCGCACTGCTTGCACCGGCATGGACGGCACGTCTGTGGGCCGCAACGATCGCTCGCGCGTCGGCGGTGCCCGGCGGCGTCGCGAGGATCGGCCTCGGCGCCTCCGAGCGGGCGCCGCAAGCGCGCCTGGGCAGCAGGCGCGTGCTCGTCATGCGCGAAGGCGGCGAGTGGGTCGCACTCGTCGGCATCGCCCTGGCCGCTAAGCCGGGCTCGAAGCTGCGGGTGGCGGCGGAGCACGCCGGCGGCAGACACGAGCGTTTCGAGATCGACGTCGCACCCAAGGCGTACGCTTCGCAGAATCTCAAGGTGCCGCCGGACCAGGTGGATCTCTCGGCGCAGGATCTCGCACGGCACGAACGCGAGCAGGCGCATCTGGAAAACGTGCTGCGGACGTTCACCGACTCGCCGCCCGCGACGCTCGCCATGCTTCAGCCCGCAGCCGGGCAGCGCTTGAGCACGTTCGGGGTGCGCCGCTACTTCAACGGCAAGGCGCGCAACCCCCACGCCGGCATGGACATCGCGGCGGCCGCCGGCACCCCGGTGGTCGCCGCGAATGCGGGGCGCGTCATCGACACCGGCAACTACTTCTTCCTGGGGCGGACCATCGTCCTCGACCACGGGCAGGGGCTGCTCTCGCTCTACGCTCACTTGAAAGCCGGCGACACGGGCCTCGCGCAAGCCGTGTCCGCCGGCACCCCGATCGGCGAGATGGGCGCCACGGGCCGCGTCACTGGACCGCATCTGCATTTCTCGGTATATCTCAACGCGGCCGCCGTCGATCCGGCGCTCTTTCTGCAGCACTAGAAACAAGAGGCTTCCATGAGCGAAGCGGCAAAGAAGAAACGTCTCCCCCGCAAAAGGGATGTACCCGCATTGAAGCGCGACGAAAGTCAGGGCAGGGCAAAGGAAGAGAAACGATCGGAGTCGGAGGATATCGAGAGAGCCGTCTATGACGGGATGCAGGATTTGAGGGTGGAAAAACCGAAGTAGCGCACAACGGGAGAACCGCATGGCCAAGGCTTACTGGGTGGTCTGTTACCGCTCGATCAAGAACCCCGACGCGCTGGCGGCGTACGCGAAGATCGCCGCCCCGGCGATCCAGGCGGCGGGCGGCCGCTTCCTGGTGCGCGCAGCCACGCCCGCGAAGACCTACGAAGGCGGGCTGAACCAGCGCACCGTGGTCACCGAGTTCGACAGCGTCGCGAAGGCGATCGCCGCGCACGACAGCCCCGGCTACCAGGAGGCGCTGCGCGTGCTGGGCGACGCTGTCGAGCGCGACCTGCGTATCGTAGAGGGCGTATAGGAAAACCTAAACGGGAGATACGGCAATGAGCATCTACAGAAACTTCAGGTCGGCGAGCGCCGCGGCGCTTCTGCTTCTTCTCTGCAGCGCGCCGGCGCTGGCGGGGACCTTCGTCTACGTGTCGAGCGCGGAGGACGGCGACATCGGCGTCTACAGCCTGCAGCCCGACGGCTCGCTGCAGCCCGGCGCGCGCGCCGCGGCGGCAAAGATCGTGATGCCGCTGGCGGTGAGCCCCGACCGGCGCTTTCTCTACGCCGGGGTGCGCTCCAAGCCCTTCTCCGCCTACACCTACGCGATCGACAGGAAGAGCGGCGCGCTGAAGCAGGTCTCGAGCGGGCCGCTCCACGAGAGCTTCCCGTACATCTCCACCGACAGGACGGGACGCTTCCTGTTCGGCGCCTCCTATGGCGGCCATCTCGTGAGCGTCAACCCGGTCGGCCGCGACGGGCACGTGGGAGAGCCGCTGCAGGTGATCCCGACCGCGCGCAACGCGCACGCGATCCGCATCGACAACTCGAACCGCTTCGTCTTCGTGCCGCACCTGGGCACCGACCAGATCTTCCAGTTCGTGTTCGACCCGAAGAGCGGCCGGCTCAAGGCGAACACGCCGCCGGTGGTGCAGATGAAGCAGGGAACCGGGCCGCGCCACCTCATCGTCTCGTCCGACAACCGCTTCGTTTATCTGCTGAACGAGCTCACCGCGACCGTGACCACCCTCGGGCTCGACGCCAAGACCGGGCTCCTCACCGAGCTGGGCTCGGCTTCCGCGCTGCCGCCCGACTCCAAGCTCGTGCCCGGCGCGCCGCGCGGCGCAGTCGGCGCCCCCGGCGTCGCGCCGCGCAATACCGACAACGACATCTGGGCGTCGGATCTGCACCTCACGCCGAACGGCAAGTTCCTCTACGCCGCGGAGCGCACCAGCAGCTCGCTCGGCGCCTTCAGCGTCGACGCGGCGAGCGGCAAGCTCAGCTACCTCGGCAGCACCCCGGCCGAGAAGCAGCCGCGCGGCTTCGCGATCGATCCCGGCGGCAAGTACGTGGTCGTATCGGGAGAGAAATCGGAAACGATCTCGGTGTACTCGATCGACGCCTCGAGCGGCGCCCTCACCCTGCTGAACAAGTACCCGACCGGGAAAGGCTCGAACTGGGTGGAGATCGTCCGCTTCGACTGACCCGGGTCAGAACCGCTCCACCCACGGCCGCAGCTCGAGCTCCCAGGACCACGCGCTGCGCTGCTGGCGGTAGACGTGCAGGTAGTTCTTCGCGATCTCGTCGGGCAGGAGCAGGCCGTCCTCGCCCCGCCCGGCGCCGCGCGGATCGTTTGCCGCGCGGATGCCGCCGTCGATCACGAAATGCGCTACGTGGATGTTCTTCGGCGCGAGCTCGCGCGCCATGCTCTGCGCGAGGCCGCGCAGCGCGAACTTGCCCATCGCGAAGGGAGCGGACTCGGCGTAGCCCCTCACGCTGGCCGAGGCTCCGGTAAAGAAAATCGCCCCCGAGCCGCGCGCCAGCATTCTCTTCGCCGCCGCCTGCGCCACGAGGAAACCGCCGTAGGCCGAGACCTCGAGCGTCTTCTTCACTTCCTCGGCTTTCAATTCCGTGAACGGGCCGCGGGTGCGGTATCCGGCGTTATAGACGACGAGATCCGGTACGCCCCACTTTTTTTCGACAGAAGAAAATGTCAATTCAACCTGGGCGGCGTCCGTGGCATCGCATTTCAATGAAAACCCCAAAGAGGAGATCTTTTCAGGATGCCGAGACGCAACAGCCACCTGAAAACCTTCTTTCGTCAGCAACTGGGCAAGCGAAGCGCTAAGCCCCGTCCCGGCGCCGACGATCAGGGCGACGGGCATGTCAAGCGGGCACCGGCGAGGGCGTGCCGACTGGCTCGCGCGGCGGGCGCTCGTCCATCAGCCACTGCAGCGTGAAGGCGCTGACGCCGACGACGATCAGCGCGCCCCAGGCGAAGTTGTAGTTGCCGGCGAAGTCGTACACCAGGCCGCCCATCCAGGCGCCGAAGAACGAGCCGAACTGGTGGCTGAGGAACACGATGCCGTAGAGCGTGTTGAAGTGCGTCAGGCCGAACACCCGGCCGATGATGCCGCTGATCAGCGGCGCCACGCCCAGCCACAGGAAGCCCATGGCCGAGGCGAACACCAGCGTCGAGGCGGCGCTCACCGGCACCAGCAGGAACAGCACGATGAACAGCGTGCGCAGCCCGTAGATCATCGCCAGCAGGTGCTTCTGGCTGTGGCGCGCGCCGAGCAGCCCGAAGATATAGGTGCCGATGGCGTTGAACAGCCCGATCAGCCCGAGCGCGCTCGCCGCCACGCCCGGCGCCACGCCGCACAGTTGCAGGTAGAGCGGCAGGTGCGTGGTGATGAACACCAGCTGGAATCCGCAGGCGAAGAAAGCCAGCGTCATGAACAGGTAGCCGCGGTGCTGCATGGCCTGGCCTACCGCGTCTCTTAGAGAAAGATTCTTACTTTGATCAAAAGAATTCTTCGAACCCAGTTCACGAACAGGAAGCGACAGCAGGGCGATCGCCCCGGCGAAGGCGGCGAAGACGAACATCGCCGTCTGCCAGCCAAAGCCGTCGATCAGGCCCTGGCCGAGCGGCGCGAGCACCATGGTGCCGAGAGACCCCGCCGCGGCGACGATGCCCACGGTCTGGCTGCGCTTCGTTTCCGGCGTGGCGCGCGACACGGTGCCGATCAGCACGCCGAAGCCCGCGCCGGCGGTACCGATGCCGGTGAGGAAGCCGGCGAATTCGAGCGCGCCGGGAAAGAGCTTCGGGTAGGCCATCAGCACCAGGCCGCCGGCGAAGATCAGCGCGGTCGCGACCAGCACCGTGCGCGGGCCGTGCTTGTCGGCGAGCGCCCCGGCGACGGGCTGCGCCAGGCCCCAGACGATGTTGGAGAGCGCGATGGAGAAGCCGAAGGTGGCGGCGCTGATGCCGAGCTCGGCCTGCATCGGCCGCATGAAGATGCCGAGGCTCTGGCGCAGGCCGATGCAGATGGAAATGATGATGCCGCTCAGCACGATGAGCAGCAAAAGGGAACCGCGGGATGGGGCCATGATGCTCCGGAAGTAAACAGGTCGGTTTACCTATCTTGCCATATCCGGTATAGTGTGGTCAACGTGAAAGTAGACCGATCGGTTTCCCCGCATCTGTCCCCGCATGCCGGGCGCATCCTCGCCGCGGCGGATAAGCTGTTCTACGCGCAGGGAATTCGCGCCGTGGGGGTAGACGCCGTGGCGGCCGAGGCCGGGGTCAGCAAGCGCACCCTGTACCACCATTACCGCACCAAGGACGACCTGATCGCCGCCTACCTGACGTCGCGCTTCCGCCACATGGAGCCTTCCGACGCGCCGGCGCGCGACCAGATCCTCGGCTACTTCGACTACCTCGAGCGCGCCTTCTCGCGCGGCGACTTCCGCGGCTGCCCCTACGTCAACGCCGTCACCGAGCTCTCCGATCCGCGGCACGCCGCCGCCGGCATCGCGCGCCAGTTCAAGGAGCAGCGCCGCCAGTGGTTCCACTCGCTGCTAAGCCAGCAGGGTGTCCGGGAACCGGACGCCCTGGCAACTCAGCTCCAGCTGCTCGGCGAGGGCGCCCTCTCCTCCTTCATGGTGCGCCACGACCCTGCTGTCGCCCGCAGCGCCCGCGCCGCCGCCGAAGTGCTGCTCGATGCCGCCGGCGCGCGCGGGCCGAAAAGAAAAAAATGGAAGAGATAATCCACGAGCGCTCGGGCCACCGCGGCGCCTTCGTCTGGATGCGGGACGGCAAGCGCCTCGCGGAAATGACCTACACCGTTGCCGGAACGCGCGTGATCATCGACCACACGCAGATGGACGATGCGCTGCGCGGCACCGGCACCGGCAGGAAGCTCGTCGCTGCGGCGGTGGAATGGGCGCGCGCAGAGAACCAGCGCCTGCTGCCGCTTTGCCCCTTCGCGCGCTCGGTGTTCGAGAAGACCCCCGAGTACGCGGACGTTCTCGCCAAGTAAGGCTTAACCCGGATCCTGGAAGTTCACGTCCCAGTGCGAGCCGTCGCAGAACGGCTTGTTCTTCGACGCGCCGCAACGGCACAGGGTGTAGTGCTCGGTGGACGCGCCCTCGCCGAATTTCACGCCGATCAGCTCGATGCCGCCGGTGATCGCGTAAGGCCCGTGGTCGGTCACGGTGACCATCGGCGCTCGCCGCGGCGGCTCGGCCTCGACGCCTTCGACCGCGTAGCTGAGCGCGCCCGAAGGGCATTTCGCGATCGTCTCGACGATTTCGCGCAGCGCCGCGCCGTCGGGATCGATCCAGGGCTTGTCGTGATGGCGGAATACGCTCTTCAGCCCGTCGGTGCAGTAGCCCGCGTGCGAGCACAGCGAACGGTTGTCGAGAATGGTGATGCCTTTCCCGGCGTAGCTCTTGCGCTTGTCGTGGCTGCCGTCCGAGAGCTTGCGGTCGCTGAAGCCGATGGCGCTGTGGGTGCCGTCGCAGAACGGCTTGTTCTTCGAGCCGCCGCAACGGCATAGCGCGACGCCGCGCGCCGTGACGCAGGCTTCTCCCGAAGCGCGGCGCAGATTGGGAATCGGCGCCGGCTCCGGATCGTTCAGCAGGTAGTAGGGCCCGTTCGGCAGGCAGGCGATCTTCGGCTTGGCAGCCATGGCGCCGATGTTACGCCAGCTCCGACAACCAGCGCCCGCCCGCCTCCCCGACCTCGGCGTCGACCTGCGCGTCGGTTCGCCCCGACGACTTGAGCACGTGAAAGGAGTGGTCGGCGCCTTCCAGCCAGTGCATCCGCCACGGCGCCTGCAGCGCGGCGAGCGAGCGCTCCATCAGGTCGCGCCGGCATAGCGCATCGCGCGTGCCGTTGAAGCACAGCACAGGGCAGCGGATCCGCGGCAGGTGCGCATCGCGCAGCTTGTCCGGCTGCCCCGCGGGATGCAGCGGATACGCCGCGAGCAGCAGGCCGTCGCAGGCGAAACCGTCCGCCGCGAGCATCGAAGCCGCGCGCCCGCCCATCGAGCGGCCGCCGATGATCAAACGATCTGGTTTCTGTTTCTCAAGAACATGCTTTACAACCGAAGAAATGCTTTCTTTCAAAACCCCCATCGGATCGGGACGGCTCGAGCCTGCTTCGCGGTACGGGAAGTTGAAGCGCAGCACCTCGAAGCCGCGCGTCTCCAGTGCGCCCGCGAGCCGCAGCATCCCCTTGTCGTCCATGTGCCCGCCGGCGCCGTGGGCGCAGACGAACACCGCCTTCGAATGCGCCGAAGCTTCGCGCACTATTCGGCGCGCAGGCCGGCCTTGCGCACCACCTCGCCCCAGCGCGCGGCTTCCTGCCTGATGTAGGCGCCGAATTCCTCCGGCGTCGAGGTGCGCGGCTCCGCTGCCATGGAGACGAGCCGCTCCTGCAGCTCGGGCGCGTGCATGATCCGCGCGATCTCGGCATTGAGCCGCGCGATGACCGGCCGCGGCGTCCCGGCCGGCGCGAGCAGCCCGTACCAGGTCGTCACGTCGAGCTCGGGCAGCCCGGCCTCCGCGGCGGTCGGCACGTCGGGCAGCGCGGCGGAGCGCTGCGGCGCCAGCACCGCGAGCGCGCGCAGCCTGCCCGCCTTGATCTGCGGCGCGGCGGCGGTAATGCCGATGAGGACCAGCTGGACGTTGCCGGCAATCGCGTCGTTCATCGCCAGGTTCACGCCCTTGTACGGCACGTGCACCAGCTTCACGCCGGCGACCATGTTGAAGAGCTCGCCGCCGAGGTGGTTGGAAGTGCCGTTGCCGCCCGAGCCGAAGTTCATCTCGCCCGGCTTCGCCCTGGCGAGGGCGATGAATTCCTGCAGCGTGCGCGCCGGGACCGACGGGTGCGTGATCATCACGTTCGGCACCGTGGCGATGAGGCTGATCGGCGCAAGGTCCTTGAACGGGTCGTAGTTAAGCTTCGCGTAAAGGCTCGGGCTGATCGCGAGCGTGGTCGCGGCGAAAAGCAGGGTATAGCCGTCGGGCGCGGCGCGCGCCGCCGCCTCGGCGCCGAGGTTGCCGCCCGCCCCGCCGCGGTTGTCCGTCACCACCGGCTGGCCGAGCCGGGCCGCCAGCCGCTCCGCGACCAGGCGGCCGAGGATGTCGGTGCCGCCGCCCGGCGGGAACGGCAGGATGAGGCGCACCGGCTTCGACGGGTAGGCATCCTGGGCGGGCGCAGCCGCAGGCCAGGACAGCAAGGCGAGAACGAGAATCGCCAGTTTCATTGCAAGGCTCTTGTCAGTCGCTGGTACTAAGCTGGCCGGATGGCAGGACGCTATTCTCTCCCGATCCTCGTGCTCCTGGTTCTCGCAGCACCGTCGCTCCAGGCGGAGACGTTCAAATGGGTGGACGAGAAAGGCGTCACCAATTACTCGAACGCGCCACCGCCCTCGGCCAAGGCGGCGAAATCGGTGCGCACGGTCGAGGACCGGATCTCCACCTACGAGACCGACCCGGCGCTCAAGAGCGCGGCGCAGAACTACCGCCGGAGCGACTACGCCGAGGCCGAATGGCTGCAGCGCCAGCAGATCATGGCGATGCGGGCCGCCTACACGGATTGCCCCTCCCCCTACCGGCCCGATTGCGCTCACGACGGCTATCGAAGCGGCGCCTATTACCCGTACCTCGTTTTTGCGGCCGCGCGCTCGACGCTGCAGAGCCCGGGCTTCTTCCCGGCTTCGTCCCAGCGCCCCGCTTCATTCCGGCAGCCGCCCGGCTTCATCAGAACTTCCGCTTCGCGCGCGTTCAGATAGCGCGCAGCGCCGGCCGGGCCGGCGATGCTCTAGCATGGCGCCATGAAGATCACCGCCATCGACAGCTGCGTCCTCACCGTGCCGACGCCGAAGCCGATGGCGCTCGAGTTCCCGCACCACAAGCTGGTGGTCGCCGAGATCTCGACCGACGCCGGCATCAAGGGCCTGGGCTACAGCCTGGTGTTCGGCGGCGGCGGCGCCGAAGCGGTCCTCGCCTACCTCGACGCGCGGCTGAAGCCGCTGCTCGCGGGCGAAGATCCAGTCGCGGTCGAGCGCCTGTGGGAAAAGATGTACCGCGGCGACCGCGGCGTGCGGCGCGTCGGCATCGCCGGCATGGCGCTCTCGGCGCTCGACATCGGGCTTTGGGACATCGCCGGCAAGGCCGCGAAGCTGCCGCTCTGCAGGCTCTGGGGCGCCGCGACCGACCGCGCCGCCTGCTATGGCAGCGGCGGCTGGGGCCGCTACACCGAGAATGATCTCATCGCCGAGGCCGAGCGCTACGCCGCCATGGGCTGCCGCTATTACAAGATGAAGATCCACGACCCGGACCCGCGCGCGAACCGCAGGCGCGTCGAAACGGTGAAGAAGGCCCTCGGCGGCGGCGTGCGGTTGATGGTCGACGTCAACCAGAAGCTCGACGTGCCAGGCAACATCCGCCAGGCCGCGCTCCTCGAAGACCTCGATCTCGTCTGGTACGAGGAGCCGGTGCTCGCGGATGACGTCAATGGTTGTTCCGAAGTTTCAAGACGAATAAAAATTCCGGTTGCGACAGGCGAAAACAACTACACCCGCTACGAGTTCAGGGACCTGATCGAAAAGAAAGCGGCGACCTACCTGATGCCCGACGTGTGCCGCGCCAACGGCTTCAGCGAAACCCTGAAGATCGGCCACCTCGCCGCCGCCCACGGCGTCGCCGTCTCGCCGCACGTCGTCTACGAGCTCTCGATCCAGGTCTGCGCCGCCCTCTCCAACGGCTTCCTGGTCGAGCTCATGGACTGGATGCCGCCCGACCTGTTCGAGGAAATCCCGGCCTGCGCCGGCGGCGAGGTCCGCATCCCGGAGCGCCCGGGGCACGGCATGGCGCTGCAGCGCGGCGCGATCGCGAAATATCGTACATAGCGCGTTTTGGCAGTTGGCGTAACATCCGATGCGGTGAGAGCTATTTACGGCCTGGCCGGCATCCTGCCGCTGCTTCTTGCGGCGTGCGCGGGCGGGCTGCAGTCGGAGCCGGTCGTGGAGGGCAGCGGAACCGCAGCGGACCGCGCCGCAGACCACGCGCTGAAGATGCTGGGAAGGCCCTATCGCTTCGGCGGCGCGACGCCTTCGGCGGGATTCGATTGCAGCGGGCTGGTGCGCTACAGCTATAGGCAGGCGGGCATCTCGCTGCCGCACAACACGGACAAGCAGCGGCAGGCTTCCCGCCGCGTGCGGCTGTCGGAGCTGCGGCGCGGCGACCTGCTGTTCTTCGACCAGGAAGGGAAAAAGCAGTCGCACGTCGGCATCTACCTGGGCGGCGGCAAATTCGTCCACGCCCCGTCCTCGGGCAAGGAAGTGCGCAGCGACCGGCTCAACTCGCCCTACTGGACGAAGCATCTCTCCGAGGCGCGGCGCCTCGTCATCTAGCCGGCGCCCTTTCCTTCGGGACGCGCGCCCGGCGAGGGCGGTGACGGCAGGCCGGCCGGAGCCCGGCGCAACGGCACGTACCAGACCGAGGGCCTGAGACCGCCGCCCTGCGGATAGAGCTCCATCAGGTCATACACCGTGCGCGGCATCTCGGTCGAGACTTTCAGCCCGAGCTCGCGCGCCGTCTGCACGGTGATCGGAAAATCGTGCGTCCAGCGGCCTTCGGAAAGCACCGCCGCCACCTGCAGCGCCTGCTTCTCCGGCATCTGCTTCAGCAGCACCTGGGCGACGAAGCTCGCCACCTGCAGGCGCGCCTTCTGCGCGATGTCGGCGAGGATCAGCACCTCGTCGGAGACGCGCAGCGGCCCCTTGATCTGCACCGCCCTGACGATCGAGGCGGCGGGCATGTCGCCGATCTGCGGGTCGACCGGCCCGAGCACCGCGTTCGCGTCCATCACGATCTCGTCGGCGGCCAGCGCGATCAGCGTGCCGCCGCTCATCGCATAGTGCGGCACGAACACGGTCACCTTGCCCTTGCGCTCGACCAGCGCCTTCGCGATCTGCTCCGCGGCGAGCACCAGGCCGCCCGGCGTGTGCAGGATGATGTCGATCGGCTGCTCGGGGGGCGTAAGGCGGATGGCGCGCAGCACCGCTTCGGAATCGTCGATGCTGATGCTGCCCGGCACCGCGACGCCCAGCAGGCTGGCGCTCTCCTGGCGGTGGATCAGCGCGATGGCGCGGGAATTGCGCTCGCGCTCGAACTGTCCGAGCGCCGCCGAGCGCTCCCGGTCGACGCCGCGCGAGCCGGCGAGCTGCAGCAGGATGATCGCCACCAGCAGCAGCCAGAACGCGGCGCGCGCGAGATTCGCGAGGTGCCGCGACCAAAGGAGCGCGTCGGCTTGCATCGTCTGCTCCGATCAGGCCGCGGGACTCGCCGGCGCGCGCAGCTTGTCGACCAGGCCGTGCATGATGCGGTCGAACAGCGGCTCCTCGGGCTCCCCCTCGAGCCTGACGGCCTCCCCGGTGCGCAGCTGCCGGACGAGCTCGGTGCGGGTCAGCTCGAGGAAGGTTTTGCCCTTGCGATCGGTGAAAACGTAGCGCGTTTTCTTCGGCGGGACGAATAGCAGTTTCAGCGCCCGGTGCTCCTGTTCGCCTTTCGGCCGGAATTCGACCCAGGTCCTGCCCATGTCCAGGTCTTCGGGGGGATCGACGATCGCCCCGGCGGATTTCGACTTCGACCCGGCGGTGAAATCCAGCCCCGAGACCTGCACCTGGCCGCCGCCATACGGGTTGTTGACGGTTACCGGCGCCGTGAAATCCAGCGTCGGCGCTTTCGGCGCGGCGGCGCCCGGCGCGGGCGCGGCGGCCTTGGGTTTCGCGCCCGCCCCGGGCAGCTCGGTGTGCAGCAGCTCGGTGTGATACTTCACCAGCTCGCCGAAAAAACCGATGCGCACCTGGTCGTCCGCGCCGAGCTCCCGCAGCGCCGCCGTGATGCGCTTGACCAGGCCTGGCACCGCGGCGGCGAGCTCGCGGCGTTCCTCCGGGGTCTTTTTCGGCTCGACGCTCCAGATGAGCTGATCCATCACCGCCACCGCGTCTTTCCATTCGGCGCCGCCGTGGCCTGCCCTGGCGTGGATCAGCAGCAGGTGCCTCAGCCAATGCTCGATGAGAAACTCGAGCACCGGGCCGGGCAGCTTGTGCGCCTGCACCCTCACCTTCACCTCGTCCTCGGCCGCGGTTTTCGCGACCGCCAGGCCTTCCGCCTGCGCCGCGCGCTCGGCCACCGCCTGCGTTTCCGCCTCGACGCGCTGGTCTTCCTCGACGATGATCGCGCGCAGCTGCTCCTTGGCCGCATCGAAGATCGCGACGTCTTCCTGGAAGCCGTCGAGCAGCTGCTGCACGATCGCCTCCAGCTTCGCGAACAGCGGGCTCGAGGAAGTGAAATCGGGCGGCAGGCGCAGGGCGATGTCGCCGAAGCTGTCGAGCACCTCGCGCGCCGGGTGCGTCTTCTTCGAGAAGAACGACTTGTCGGCGAGCGCCACCTTCAGCATCGGGATCTGCATGCGGCCGATGAGCCCTTTCAGGCCGATCGGGATCTTCGGGTCGTCGAACAGCTGGTCGAACAGCATCGCCAC
>WNFI01640049.1_pt1 | contig 46577 bp, 46 predicted proteins | sample 5400471 | NCBI WGS metagenome assembly WNFI01 (sample SAMN13153348, study PRJNA577476) | soil metagenome | isolation source: 100 cm saprolite on Douglas fir-dominated hillslope | place: USA:California | collected 2013-09-17
ACGCCACTGGTGGCGTTGTGGGTCATAGCGCCGCCAAGCTCCTGCTTGGTGACTTCCTCGTGCGTGACCGTCTTGATGACGTCGGGGCCGGTGACGAACATGTATGAAGTTTCGCGCGTCATGAAGATGAAATCGGTGATGGCTGGGGAGTAGACGGCACCGCCAGCGCAAGGGCCCATGATGGCGCTGATCTGCGGGATGACTCCGCTGGCAAGCGTATTGCGCAGGAAAATATCGGCGTAACCCGCGAGCGAGGCGACACCTTCCTGAATGCGCGCGCCGCCGGAATCGTTGAGGCCGATGACGGGGGCTCCGGCGCGCATGGCTAGGTCCATGATTTTGCAAATTTTCAGCGCGTTTGTTTCGGAGAGCGAACCGCCGAAAACGGTAAAGTCCTGCGCGAAAACGTAAACGAGACGGCCGTCGATGCGGCCGAATCCGGTAACGAAGCCGTCGCCGGCGGGACGCTGCTCCTGCATGCCGAAATCGACGCAACGGTGCCGGACAAATTTGTCGAGCTCTTCGAACGTGCCTTCGTCCAGAAGGAGATGGATTCGCTCTCGCGCGGTGAGCTTGCCGGCTTTGTGTTCGCGCTCGCGGCGTTCCGGGCCGCCGCCGGCTTCGGCTTCCTCGGAAATGCGGCGAAGCTCTTCCATGCGGTCGCGATGCCTGGCTTCGGAAATCAAACTGGACTTGGTCTCAGACAACGGGTCCTCCCTCGGCAGGGGAATCCTTCAAGGCAAAAATGCGCACGGCGAGATGCGTGGCGAGCCAGACGGTTCCGAGAAGCAGCACGACGCCGAGGAGCAGCTCAGCGCCCATGGCGGCGGCGCGCTGGAGAGGAGATTCGAGCGAAGTCACGTATTCCGTGGCTTGGACGAGAATGAACATGGCCCCGAGTGTCATCGCCACGATGAGGATGGTGGTCAGAATGGAAGCGAGAATCATTTTCATCGGACTGGAATTAGGCCGCCCGGAATCGGCATGGAGAAGGATAGCGCAACCGGAGGGAAAGCAGAACGCAGAAGACGCCGGCAGGAGAGCAATCAACACGAGCGATTCGAAACTCAGCGTAAACCAGACCAATCGTCGGCGACGAGGATGGAATCGGTGGGATTGGCGGCATCGTACTTGATGCTGGCGGGCTGGCCGGCGACAAGACGCTCGAGGCGAACCTGGCTTTCGAGGCCGGTGATGTCCTGCGCGGTGTGATAGGTGACGCCGGAAATCAAGTAGCTGTAGGAGACGAGACGGCGCGGCCGCATGTCTCTAGGCGGGCGGGCGCTTGTGCCGAACAATCCCTTGCGCGCCTCTTTCGATTCCGGCGGCTGCTCGACGAGCTCGACGATTTGCCCTTCGGCAATGCGGCCGATCTGATTCAGATGGAGACGGCGCTTGCGTTCCTCTTCTTCGGGATCCACCGCGGGACGGAAGAAGGCATAGCCAATCATGGCCAGCGCGGCGATTGCCGCGCCACCCATGGCGAGCACTAGTTTCCAATCGGCAAGCAAGGCCTTCAAGGTTCAAACTCCATGGTCTCAGACGGGTGGGATTGCGCACGGCTCGCGAAAGATTGCGTGCTCGCAGTTCAGCGGAAGAACTTCCTACATCCGCCTAAGCCCCACTGATGGGTATTCTACAGAAACCCTGAGGCATAGGTGAAACTACGCTTGCGGAGCGTGCACCGGATTGCGCAACACGCCAACACCGGCAACGCTGACCTCGACCGTGTCTCCGGCAACGAGTGGACCGACGCCAGCGGGAGTGCCTGTGGCGATGACGTCGCCGGGCATCAAGGTCATCATGCGAGAAATCCAGCGCACAAGAAACGCGGGCGGATAGATCATCAGCGAAGTGACGCCGGACTGCCGGCGCCCGCCGTTGACGTGAGTCTCGACCAGGACGTTGGAAGGGTCGAGGGCGGTTTCGATGTGCGGGCCGACGGCGCAAAAAGTATCAAAACCCTTGCCTCGAGTGAATTGAACATCGCTCTTCTGAAGGTCGCGCGCGGTGACATCGTTGAGGCAGGTGTAGCCCATCACGAAGGTGAGAGCATCTTCGGCATCGCTGAGTTGCGAGCAGCGGCGGCCGATGACCAGGGCGAGTTCGCCTTCGTGTTCCACGCGTTGCGAATATTTTGTCAAAACGATCGCTTCTTCCGGGCCGACGATGGAAGAGGGTGGCTTGAGGAACATCAACGGCTCTTTCGGGACTTCGTTGCCCATCTCCGCGGCATGGGCCGCGTAATTGCGGCCGATGCAAACGATCTTCGTAGGCTCAACCGGAGCCAGCAGCCGCACATCGGCGAGGCGCGAAGAACGCGAGCCGCGGGACCACTGCCCCCAGGGCGGGCCGGAGATCTCGATGACGCTTTCACCTTCGATCAGTCCATAGGACGGCGAAGCAGAGTCCGCGGAGGTAGCGTCGCGCATCAGGTAACGGCAGATTTTCATTGGTATTCAACTCGCGTGGTGGTTGGGATGAGAAGTATGCGCTTCACGGGCTCTCCAGATAACGGCCACAATCCAGCAGAGCGTAGTGAGAATCATATACACGACGGCGCCCAGCATGAAAACTTGGAACGTGCTGTGCCAATTGCTGAGCCTGTGAAAGATCAGGCAGAGCGCGCGATAGCTCAGGCTGAAAATGAACCAGCCAAGAAGACTCGATGCCAGGAGATGCCCCGGCAAGCGCAAAAACCGAAAGACGGGAACCGCACCCAGGAAGCCGAGTATCGCGGCGGCGGCGATATTGCGCTCCAGCGCAAAGCGTTCCAGGAATGGGGCATGATTGGCAATGACCAGCCATGCGGTGAAAACCAAAGTCAGGCAAACACCGACGTAAACTCCGGTGCGAACCGCCGCGTTGCGGAAGACGTGGAACCAGCGATAACCGGGCAGATGTGGACGAACCAACATGAAGCGCTCGTCTCCCAAGATGCGAACATTCGTTTAACCCGGATTTACGGCGATGGTTGCGTGACGTCGACATCCACCGGTGCGCCGGGCGCGCTTTCATTCCCCGCGCGGTCTACGGCGGTCACGGTGTACCAATAGCGGTGGCCGGGCTGTACAGACGTATCACGAACCGCAGGCGTGGGCAACAAATCCGGCGTGAGAAGCTGTCCTCTTGTGCCCTCCTGTTCACTTCTATAGACGCGATATCCGGCCAAGTCGGTTTCAAGATTGATGGACCAGGAGAGATCCACAAGAACCGTGCCCGGAGCCGGGCCGGGAAGCAAAGCGGCGACGAGGCCCTGCGGGGCGGCGGGAGGAAAGATGTCGCGGGGAGTGACCGTCACCGGCTGAGAGTCAGAGGATTCCAGCTCGTTGCCTTCAACCTGGATGGCAGCGCGCACGATGTAGACATAGGAATGGTCGAAAACAACGGAACTGTCGCGGTAGCTGTTGGTTTCAGAAGAAGCAAGCAGCGCAGCGTGTGATTCCGATTTGCCCGGCGGAAGATCTTGCGCGGACGGGGACGAAGCGGTCGAGGAAGAATGAATTTCCGAGCGGTAGATTCGATAGCTGGTGATTGCTGATAGAGGCTCCCCGGCGGTACCGGCCGGCACCGGCCAGGTCAATTCGACCGCTGACTCCGTGACGCGAGCCTCGACGGAAGCGATAGGAGCCGGAACCGGAAAAACGCGCAGCGAGACCACGTTCGAATCGGCGGAAGCGCGTTTCTGGGAAGTGCGCGTTCGAACGGCGTAGGTGATCATGCCGCCAGGATGCGATTTGGTTTCTTCCGGCGCGATGGGATCGGTGAAGCGCACGCCGCCATCGGCGCGGTAATTGTCAATGAGAGCGCCGGGAATCGTGTACACAACCCGGAAAGACTTCGCGTCGGCCGACCCGTCAGGTTTAACCGCGCCCCGAAGAATTTCGACTGCAGGCGGCGCCGGGAGTTTTTCCCCGGAGATGGAGTTCGACGGGAGGGTAAAGGAAAGCTGCACACCGTCGCCGGCCTGGTGTGCGGCGAGATCCTTGATCGCGGCGGGAACCGGCGGCGAAGGCGGAACGGGCTCGCCGGGAGCGCCACAGCCGGCCGAAATTACGAAAATGGAAAAGAGAAAATGGAAAATGGGAAAGAATTGCGGGGGGCGTTTTTTGATGTAGGTTCTCGTCCCTTTTCTATTTTCCATTTTCAAGTTTCAAGAATCAGAGTATGTAACGGCTCAGATCCTGGTTCTTGACGATGTCCGCGAGTTGCTTGCTCACATAAGCGGCGTCAACCTTCACGTTCTTCTTCTTGAGGTCTGGCGCTTCGAACGAGATTTCGTCGAGCACTTTTTCGAGGATGGTGTGCAGGCGGCGGGCGCCGATATTTTCCGTCTGTTCGTTCACGCTGGTGGCGAAGCGGGCGACAGCAGCGACGGCGTCTTCGGTGATATTGAGCTTCACGCCTTCGGTTTCGAGCAGCGCGACGTACTGCTTGATGAGCGCATTCTTCGGCTCGGTCAGAATGCGGATAAAATCTTCTTCCTTCAGCGATTGCAGCTCGACGCGAATGGGCAGCCGGCCCTGGAGCTCGGGGATCAAATCGGACGGCTTGGTCACGTGAAAAGCCCCGGCCGCGATGAAAAGAATGTGATCCGTGCGGATCATGCCGTAGCGCGTGTTGACGGTCGTGCCTTCGATAATGGGCAGAATGTCGCGCTGCACGCCTTCGCGCGAAACGTCCGGGCCATGGCCCGATTCGCGCCCGGCCACTTTATCGATTTCATCGATAAAGATGATGCCCATCTGCTCGGCGCGTTCCACGGCCACGCGCGTGACCTGGTCCATGTCCAGCAGCTTGTTTTCTTCTTCCTGGATCAGGTATTCGAAAGCGTCGGCGACGCTCATCTTGCGCTTCTTCTTCTGCTGGCCAAACATGCCGGAGAGCATGTCCTTGATATTGACGTCCATCTCCTCGACGCCCTGGTTGGAGATGATTTCGAACGCGGGCATGGCGCGCTCGCGAACTTCGAGGTCCACCATGCGCTGGTCGAGCTTGCCCTCGCGGAGCTGGGCGCGGAGTTTTTCGCGGGTGCGCTGAGTCTGTTCGCGTTGCGCGGCAACTTCCGATTCCGGCGTACCGGGCGCAGGCGGCGGAGCCGGCGGGAGCAGGAGATCGAGCACGCGTTCTTCCGCGGCCTGCTCGGCGCGATCGGCGACTTCGTCCAGCTTTTCTTCGCGGATCATGTCGATGGACGTTTCGACGAGGTCGCGGACCATCGATTCCACGTCGCGGCCGACGTAGCCGACTTCCGTGTACTTCGAAGCTTCGACCTTGATGAACGGGCAGCCGGCGAGGCGCGCCAGGCGCCGGGCGATTTCCGTTTTTCCGACGCCGGTGGGGCCAATCATCAAAATGTTCTTCGGCAGAACGTCTTCGGCGATTTCCGGCGGAAGCTTCTGGCGGCGGACGCGGTTGCGCAGCGCCACGGCCACGGCGCGCTTCGCGGCAGCCTGCCCGACGATGTACTTGTCGAGCTCCAGCACGATTTCGCGCGGCGTCATGTCGTCGAGAGCGGGGAGCAGTTCCTGTTCCCCGGCAGGCTCTGCGCCATTGCCTCCCGGCGCGTAGATCACTTCTTTTTCGGACTTACTGGTCATGAGTTGCTCAGTTCCTTTGTTGCGTCAATACCGCCTAGCCTGCTTGCACGCTACTCCTGATTCGCATTTCTCACAAGAATTTGGCCCGCACGCTGATCTCTTGTAGGGCCTGCCTTCCGAGGCACGCCGCTCCCTGCCTTAACTAGGTCGCCGCTCCTTTGCGCATCTGAACAAAATGTGAAAGTGCGATCCTGAATTCCTTCCCTTCCCACTTAAAACTTATAACTAATAACTGACTACCCTTCCCATTGCAGGCCATCCGCTCTTCCTGCTAGAGCTCTTCGACTGTAAAGTTGGCGTTGGTGAAAATGCAAATCTCGCTGGCGATGCGCATGGCTTCCATGGCCAGTTCCTTGGCATTGAGTTTCGAATGCTTCACCAGCGCCCGCGCGGCAGAGAGCGCGAAAGTTCCGCCAGAGCCGATGGCCACCAGACCGTCGTCCGGCTCAATCACGTCGCCATTGCCGGAAAGAATGAAAGTGCCCTTGGCGTCGGCAACGATCAGCAGGGCTTCCAGATGGCGAAGAGCGCGATCCTTGCGCCAATCCTTGGCCAGCTCGACAGCGGCCTTCTGGAGATTGCCGGAAAACTCCTGCAGCTTGGCTTCGAAGCGCTCAAAAAGTGTAATCGCGTCGGCCGTGGAGCCGGCAAAGCCGGCAACGACTTTGTCATTGTAAAGGCGGCGCGTCTTGCGCGCGGTGTGCTTCATGACGTGATCGCCCATGGTCACCTGGCCATCGGCGATCAGCACCACCTTGTTGTCCTTGCGCACGCACAGAACCGTGGTGCCGTGCATCTGCGCGCTTTCCCGTCGATTACCCATCCGCCCATTATAGCGCCCCGCGAGTCGCAGCGCCAAAATTGGCGAAGTTCCGGGAACTCCTCTGCTATAACGCAGAAAGCGTCGCAGGCCCCCGCGTACAAAATTGAGCTGGGAATGCTGCTCGCCTGGATATTCTTACTGCGATATTTCGTGAAAAGAGAGAATATTGTAGCCGGATGTGGGCTGGGCCTTCTGAATCCAACAACTGCTGTACAGGATGCCGTTCCCTCCCATCGACGACCCGTTATTGAAGTTGACGGAGAGGGGGCCTAGATTTGGATCCGGCCACAGGTTACCGGACGGATCACGCGTGTTGGCGACGAGAAATGCTCCAAGGAATATACCGCTGCCGCCTTTTGAGCCAGTCACCGTTCCTTGGCCTATGACCAGAACGATTCCATTCCAAGAGGCATCCGGATCGTAGTTCAGATTGCCGGTCACGAGTAGCAGCCCGTAGCCCGTGTTGTGCCAGCCATTCAGATCCAGATTTCCTTTGACAACCACCGTCATGGGGTTGGAGGAGTTCATCCCCGCCGTTGCGGCCGTCAGGTCGGATCCGAAGGCAGTGTAGGGAGGAGTGGTAGTGGAGACGGGCGTTAAGATGGCATCAGAGTTCTGGATGATGGACTGTACGATAGCGTCGAGCGCGCTGGGCTTCTGCAAGTTCGTGGGGAAAGGCGCGCCGTTGACAGTCACCACATCCGGCGAAGGCTTGACGCCTGGGTAGTTTGTGGGTTGATAACCAATGGGGATTCCGCTGAGAACCGCAGCAACGTCGCTGCTGTCGAAGACGCCGATCGCTGGAAATTGCGGCCCAGCCACAGAGTTGCCATTGCAATCGTGGTCCGTTCCATCCACAAAGAATCTGGCGTTATTGGATGGCGCAGTGTAAGTAACCCTACGAACCGTCTGGTTGCCGGCGAGAGTCAACGCCGCGGGAAGCGGAGGAAGGGTGACGGGAATGGGGGCAGCGAGATATTGGAGCAGCTTCTGGCTGCCGTTGGGCAGGGCGGCAAGCGAGGTGATCTCCAGCACCTGAGAGCCGGAGTTGGAGACGTTCAATTGTGTGCCGTCGTAGTAAATCGGCTTGGCAGGGTCTGGAGTGTGGCCATCACCATAAGGAGCAACCTGACGCTGCAGCGACACTTCGGATACGGCGTTGATGCGCACCCACTTGTAGAGCGGGCCTGGGACAGGTAAGGCATTCAGCGGGGCGACGTTCCAAACCGAGAGGGTTGTCTGCACGTCCGCGGCCTCAAGCTTCCCACTGCCGAACTCATTGTTGTATTCCGTGTCGGGATTGGCCGTGCGCGTGTCTGCCGCGTCGGCTGGACCAGGATTCAAGATATACCTCACGTAGCCTATGTCCCACTGAGTGCCAGGCGGAGGCAGGAAGTTCGCCGCGGCCGTTTTCAAGAATGAGTTGGGATTCTTCGCCAGAAGACGCCCGCGCGCTTCTTCCAGCCCGGCAAGAGACGCGTAGTACACTCCGGTCGCGGAGCGGTAATTGCCTGCCAGTGCGGTTTCCGTGCCCGAAGACACGACCAAAGCGATCCCCACAACGCTGATCAGTAGCACCACGAAAATCGCGATGAGCAGGGCAATTCCTGCTTCCGCCCGTCTCTTCCTATTTATGCTTCGTGCTTTCACTTCGCTCCGCCCGGCCTCACCGATTGGGATTGATGCGGCGGCCACGCCCGTTCAGCACCACGAGTCGTTGCTGGCCCGTTGTGGCATCTGGCTGAGGAGTAGCAACAATTAGAGTGATGATGACATCGCGAATGTTCGCCGGGAAATTATCGGCGGCTGCCGCGTTAGGACACGATAGAGGCGCAGACGGAGGCCCCGTCAAAGTGTCGCAGGTATACGAAAAAATGGGCTGCGCCGTATTGTTTACAACATTTTGCACAAATGGTACAGGCGCGTAGGGACCAATAAACGCAGCGGCGGGGTCGGCGGCACCAACCCCCTTGGGGGCCCTGCCGCGCATCAGCGTCGTCCCCTGCAATAGGTAGCGAATCCAACTAACAGGGCAGTTAGATGCGCAGGCGGAATCTTGGGGATTGTCGTTTGTTTCGATGATCAGATCGAAATCGCCTGGCGTTGCGCAGCCGCCGGCACCGATCTGACAGCGGGTACCGGGGTAGTTGGGACTCCAGGCAAAAGGAGAAGTTGCGGAATTCGCGGGAGCACCGCTGGAAAAGAACGTCGGCGGGGGAAAGCCGGAATCGTTGACATCGCGCACGATCTGGTCCAGCCCGAGCCGTGCTTCCTGGAACGAATTCAGCACTTGCGATTCGGTTTGGTAGCGTTGTTGCGAGGCGTTGAGCAGAGTGAATGCAGCGCCCAGGATGACGAGAAAGATCCCCATCGCGGTCAGCAATTCGATGAGCGTAAATCCTTCTTGCCGAATAGTACCGAAGGCCCGCGTCATTTTTCCACCATGGCATCGAGCTTAATAGGCAGAAAGAAGCCGTTGCCCCCTTGCTGCCGTACCCCGAGGATAAAACGCTTGCTGGAAACAGTCGTGCCGTTTCCCGTGATGATCACCGCCCAGCGGATGTCGTAGGTGGCGCCGTTGGGATCGTTGGGATCACGATAAGTGAAACTCCAGTTGGCGATTCCCGTGGCGTTGCTGAAATCAATCTGAGCCTGGTTGTTGACCAACACTACAGGGCCGCCCTGAACCTGATTTTGTTGAGTTGGGTCTCCCAGATTGCAAGTAGTCGCGAGCGGGCAGTAAACACCGTTCGGATCCGTGAAGGATTTTGAGACCAGCGGCTGATCCAGCATCATATCCAGCTCGCGTTGCGCAAAAACCAGCGCCGAAGAATCGTTGCGATTCCGGTAGTTGAGGAGAATTGAAGCCGGCACGAGTTGCGCGATGGCTACGAGGCCCACCAATAAAATAATCGTGGCAAACATCATCTCGAGGAGGCTGAAGCCCCGTTCGTTTTTGCGGCGTGTTGTGAATGCGGACAGCATTTCCGTTCGTCAGTCCTTGTGTCCCAATTACCCGCTTCGCTGCCAGGGTCCGCCCGCAGGAGCGGACCAGATCTGCGTCGCTCCTGAAGGCAGCAAAATCACCGCGCGATAGCCGAAGTCGTCGGGATTGGCCGCGGCGCCGATGTAGAACACATATACGTTGGCGGTCAGTGCGCCGTTCACGCGAACCGCTCCGCGTGCGTCAAATTGGGGCCGGTCTGGGTTGCCGGGCAAAACGGTTAGGGTGGCCACGTTCAACGCGGTAGTGATGGCGGTCGGAGCAGGCGGCGTACCCGCGTCAAGGAGCGTCACAAACCCGGTGATCACCTGCTGTCTCCCGGTTGCATCGAATGCTCCGCTGCAGTTGGAGTCCGTCCCGACGGTCCAAGTCGAAGTCGATCCCTGCTGCTGCATCCGGAAGCACACTGGCTTGTTCCGGCGAACGGCTTCGAAGCGCGTAAATTTCAGCATGTCCGATAAGCGCGCGGCCATGTCATTGAGCTGATATATTCGAAGCGAGCGCATGAAGTTAGGAATCGCGATCGCCGTCAGAATCAGAAGCACGGTCATGGAAACGGCCAATTCGACCATGCTGAAGCCGCCAATGCGGCTGCGACGAGTGCGGGAGCGTGGGGCACTCTTATCCAAGGTCGTTTCCTCGTTCAGTGGCGGGACCAGCCATCCAGCCCGTAAGGGCGGTTAAGAGAACAATACGATGCAGTTGTGATTCCAGGGACAGCCGGACGCTGCTGCCGCAGATTATAGTACTTTCTCGGGCTAAACCGTTACATTCTATTGTAGGCGGCGAGAAATGGGCAGAAATGTAACAAAATGAAACATAGTGGCTGCACGTGAACTTAGGTTGAGTTACTTTAATTCTCAGAAGTCAGGATAGCCAGCGCCAAGAGCATGGCCGTGAAGAGAAAGTGTTTTCCACGGGTCGTCTGACTTTCTAGTTCTTGCTCTTTTTGGCGAGGGCCTGGGAACCCTGCTTGGAGAGGGACGATTTGTCGAAGATATCCTCGGAAAAGCCGGGATTGAACCTACAAGTGTCGTAGAAGATTTGAACGGCGCGGCGTCCATTGTGTTCCCGGGAGATCTGCAGCGGCGTCCAGACGCTGTCTTTCAACTGGTAATTTGAATAGATGGAGACGTCTTCGTTGAGCTGCTGGGTTTCTTCGTCCTTGGTGATGACCGCGCTGCGAATCAAGAGATGAGTGGAACGGTCGACGGCAAGGCGGAATCTGCGTTCCTGGCTGTCGATGATCTCGACCCAATCCACCTGCTTGAGGTCCACCGTGTCGTTGCCGCCAAAGCGCACGGCCATGCCTGGCTCCTTGAGGCGCAGCCGCAACAGATTGTCGACGTCGCGCTTGGCCTGTTCCTGGAACTCGCTGATGGAGGTGGCCGGCAATTCGTTGACGCCGCTGCGATCGAAAGTCCAGCCGTGATCGCCGTTATAGAGTGTGATGACGATGCCGCCGTGTGCAAAATCCAAACCGTCGAGGCCAATCAACGACTGAAGAATTGTGTTGCGGCCCTTGCCGATGTATTCCGTGCGGTCTTTGTCCGGGTAGCGGCGGTAGTCGGCAAACTCGATATTGCCGATCGGCTCGCCATTGTGCCCAAAAAGCACGCGGCGTCCCTGGCACTGGCTTTCGCGGACTTCCGTGTAACCCGGCCCACCCAGCGCATTGATCAAATCGGCAAGAATCTGCTTGCCTTTGGCGACGCTCTGCTCCGGCATCAAGGTGTCTGGATTCTGGGCGCAGGCGCGTGGAGCAAATATTGCACCTGCAACTAGAATGGCGACGGCGATCTGGACGGACTTTACCCGCACAAGACCGAACCTCCATTTACATTGATGATTTCGCCGGTCATGAAGTTGGCCAGGTCCGAAGCGACAAAGAGGATGGGGCCGGCGATTTCTTCGGCGGTGGCAGCGCGACCGAGAGGGATGACGGTGGAAGCCATCTTCTGGCCTGCTTTGGATTCAAGCACGGCATTGGACATGTCGGTGGCGACCCAGCCGGGAGCGACGGAGTTCACGAGAATATTGTGGCGGGCGAGTTCGGTAGCGAGGCCCTTGGTGAGGCTGATGATGCCGCCTTTGGAAGCGCCGTAATGGGTATGGAAGGATTCGCCGCGCTGCCCCGCGGTGGAGCTGATGGGGATGATTTTGCCGGACTTCTGCTTGATCATGTGCGGGACGGTGAAGTGGATGATCGAGTAGACGCTCTTGAGGTTGATGCGAATCATGTCGTCCCACTGCTTTTCGGTCATCTTTTCGATAGGGAGATCTTCGAAGTTCCAGACGCCGGCGTTGGCGACGAGGATGTCCAGGCGACCGAGGCGAGCGATGGCGTGATCGACGAGCTTCTGATTGTCGGCATGTTTGCTGACGTCCGCTTTGAACGCTTCCACGCGAGTGCCGTGCTTGCCGGCTTCCTGCTGGATCTGGAGCGCGGCGTCCTTGGCTTTGACGTAGTTGAAAACCACGTCAGCGCCGGCCTGCGCGAAAAGTTTGACGGCCGCCGCGCCGATGCCGCGTGAACCGCCGGTGATGAGTGCCGCCTTGCCTGCGAGTGAAATCATTAAGCCCCCGAGAAGTTAAAAGTTGACAGTTGAAAGTTGAAGGTCGGCGCCTGTTGCACCGGCACGGCTGTCAACTCTCCCAATAAAAATTCACCTATGCGCCGCGGCTGCGCGCGTCGCTTGCACCAGCGCGCGGAAAAGCGCTGCCGCGAGCGCATCGCCCTTCATTCGCTCGGGATGCCATTGCACGCCGACGACCCAGTGCTTATGCGGCTCATGCTCGACGGCTTCGATCACTCCATCAGGAGCGACCGCGGCAACGCGCAGGCCATGGCCCAAATCCCGGACGGATTGGTGGTGCGACGTGTTGATCTGGGCGTCGAATCCGCCGTCTTGATTCGCGTGGCTGGAAATAGCTGCGAGTTGGGCGATTTCGCCGCCCGGCGCGATTCGCGCGGGATGGATGGGATCTGCTGCATCCGGCGGGAGGCCTTCCTTGCTGTGTTCGATGCTAGTGTGCAACTCGCTGGCGATGTCCTGATAGAGAGTGCCGCCCAGGCAGACGTTCAAGCTTTGGCAACCGTAGCAGATGGCCAGAACCGGTTTGCCGGAAGTGAAGGCGTGCTCGAGGATTGCGAAATCGGTTTTTTCCCGGTTCGAGTCGGCGTCGTGCGTCTTTTCATGGCGCGAGGCGCGATAGAGCGCCGGATTCACATCGGTGGGAGCACCGGGAAGGACAAAGGCGTCGAGGTCTTTGATCTGAGCGGCGAGTTCGTTTGGTGAAAGTTGGAGAGATACGGGAACGGGTTCGCCTTCGGCCGCGCTGACGGCGGCAAAGTAATACTGGAGCTTGTTCGTAATCCGATTGGCCTCCTCGTGATAGGTGCGCCAGGGGATGCCCACACGAGGCCGGGAGGCGGTGCTCAGTTGGGGGTTAGCAGGGGTCATGGAACACCAAATCGTAGCATTCGGAGGGCAGGGCGGCAACCCGTGGAGAGGTGACCGTTGATTCGTGACCCCGACTCGGTCGGGGCAGGCCGATGGCCTGAGGAAGAGCACGGCGAGACAAGCCCGCAGTGATCCTCATGTCGGTGGCACGCGGTTTCATTTTGACACTGGTGCACGGGCAATAGGGGGTACACCCCCCGTCATGATGGAAAGAGTGCGCAAGACCATGAAAACAAAGGTGATAACGGTTTCCCGTTGCCGCAAAGAGTGCGCAAGAGTGTGAAAATAAAGAGGATAGGCCAAAGGCGACGCCAGTGACCTGCAACCCGAAAAATGGACCCAACTCGGTGGTGCCACCCGGCTGTTTTTGAAAAGAGTGCGGAACCCTTTGATTGCAAGAGAGTTGTGAAACGCTCTTTGGTCGAAGAGCGCAAAGAGCTCGAGCTGGAAAAGCCAAGTGCAAGTTAAAGTGGAGATCTTTGGTTAGAAAGACCAGCACTACCCGGCAGATTTCGTAAAAGCAAAATCTAAAGGAGTTACAGGCGTCACAGTTTGTAAGTGCGGATTTTAAACGACTTGCGGTGACACAGTTTGCGTCACAATGACGGGAACGCGAGGTTCGGCGGGGATGGAGTCGAGAATTCACGACGCATGGTAGCACGGGAATGTTAGCATGTCAAATAATATTATAATGTGGTACTAGATTCGAATGAATTGCGTAGTACTTTCGAACGGGCGAGACGAGGCAAGCGGAAGAAAAGAAAGAATTAACGCAGAGGCCACAGAGACGCAGAGGGCACGGAGAAGAGGCGGAAACGGATCAAGGGAACCACTCGAAAGACCAACGAACCGAGGCACGCGGCTCGGTGAGTGCCGTTTGGTTAGTCCTGGGTTAGTTTTCGACTGCGAGCTTTCGCGAAGTAATGGCGGTCCAGGCCCTGGCGGACCAAGGTCTTGATGACTGCCTGTCTGCTGATGTTCAACTCCTTTGCGGCTCCATCCAGCTCTTTGAGCATGGCGGCGGTGAAATCGACGTTCACTCGTTGAATCGGCTCCATCATCCGGCCGGAGTTGGTGAAAAAGCGCGAAACATCTTTTCCTTGGTCTGCCAGGCGGGCAATGGCTTCAGCCGCAGTCCGCTTTGTTTTCCTACGAGTGGTTCTTACAGCGTTCCTATAGGTGTTCATGATAGAGCTTCCTTTCCTCCGAGGTTGATTTCCATAGCGTCACCAAGTGGAGGAATTCACCTTCCGCATCCTGGCGAATCTCGAAGATCACAGAATATAATCTCTCACCGACCCAGCCGATCGCGCGGAACTGCTCCGGAAAGTCGCCGCGCTGGTCGAGGTAATGCGGATGCGCAAAGATCTCCTGCACTTCCTCGAAGCCGATTCCACGCTTCGGATTCGCCCGAAGTCTCTCGCTCTTCCGCGCATCAAAATGGAATCGCAAGGTTGGTATAACAGTTATACCATAATGCTGAAATAAAGCGCTAGAGAGTGGGGTGGGGCACCTTTGCTGATGGCGCCCGGGGATCAGGAGCGGAGGCGGTAAAGGCGGCGTCGAGGCAGAAGTCGGAGCGGCGGAAGAAGGCGGGGCAGTTCGCCGATCAGGTTGAGAATGGCGATTTGCTTGACACACAAGGGGTGCGGGTATAGGTTCGTCGCAAGCTAGCCGGAACTCCGGCGCAGGTCCCTCCCCTTTTTGGGTACGCAAAATTCGAAGATGCAACCCGGGCACAGTTATCCGCGATTTTCGAGTTTTGCGTAACTCAGTTCGCTTCTCCAGCGCCGTTTGCCGGAAGAATTCCCGGCTGCTCGAGGAGGAAAAAATGTCGAAGCGCAGCATCGGTCTAAGTGGGCTTGGTCTATGTGTGGTTGTCTTGCTCACCTTCAGCGTGCCGGTAGCTCTGCCTCAAATGGAGCAGGCACATCCCGTATACATCTACGTGAGCCAGTTCCAGGTCCCGCGCGCCAACTGGGCACAGTTTACCGAGGACACGGAGAAAAGTGTCAATCCGATTCTCGAACGCCTGCTGGCCGATGGTACCCTCCTCGGCTGGTCGAACACCGAGACCATTGTGCACACGCCGGACGGCATGACGCATGCCACTGCGTGGGGCTCCACGAGTCTCGCGGGCATCACGCGCGTGCTCGATGAACTTCGCAAGATTGGCCCGCGGCCCAGCCAGATCGCGGCAACCAAGCACGAAGATATCCTGCTGCGCTCCATTTATTCCCATACCAGCACCGTCTCCGGCGGAGGAACCGGCTACCTGCGGGTGAACTGCACCCTGGCGCAGCCCGGCAAGGCCGACGACTTTGTCGCTACTATCAAGAAATATCTGGGTCCGACGTTTGAAGAGCAGTTCAAGAAAGGCGTGGCCACCTCTTATGCAATGGACGAACAGTTCGTCCTCAATGGGCCGGGATCGATGCGCTGCACCGTTGCTACCTTCTCCAACGCTGAAAACATGAACAAGTGGGCCGACGCCATCGCCGCCACATTCGACAAGATGACTCCGGAGGAACGCAAGGCCTTTCAGGACGCTATCTCAAGCTCAACCGTGCCCAACAGCCGTCGCGATCTGTTGGCACGCATCACCCATTCTGCTCATAGGTAAGGACCCTTCGCCGGGTCGTGATCCTGAGCGAGCCTAGCGGGTCGAAGGAAGCAACTGACTCGAGGGGAGGGATCTGTCTTAAGGCGTTCTTGGTCGGGTGACACGCCTACGGCGCTCGCGATCCTCATCGCCACGTTTCTCAGCCCTCTCGGGTTGGGCTAAGGTCTGACGCGCCTCCGGCGCTTGTGCAGCAGCAGAGAAACCCAGGTCGCGCTGAAGCGCGACCCTACACAAGCCGCACTATCGACCCATATAGGAATAGGCGTCCAACTATTTGCGGAGAGCGATTAGGAACGCAGGGAGGCGGAGGGAGCGAGGGCGGCGTCGAGGCAGAAGTCGTGACGGTGGAAGAAGGCGGGGAGTTCGGAGAGGCGAAGGGCGAGGCGTTCGGGGGAGGCGGCGCGGAGGGTGACGTGGCCGAGTTTGCGGCCGGGGCGGGGGGATTTTCCATAGAGGTGGAGGTGGGTGTCGGGGACGGCGAGGACTTCGGAGGATTCGGGGAGGTCGCCGATCAGATTGAGCATGGCGCAGTAGCCGGCGGGTCCCGTGGAGCCGAGCGGCATGCCGAGGACGGCGCGGAGATGGTTCTCGAACTGGCTGGTGACGGCGCCTTCGATGGTCCAGTGGCCGGAATTGTGGACGCGCGGGGCCATTTCGTTGGCGAGGAGCTCGCCCTGGTGCTCGAAAAATTCGATGGCGAGGACGCCGACGTACTTCAGGGATTCGAGAATTCGGTGGGCCGCTTTTTCCGCGGCGCGCTGGATGGGAGGTTCGAGGCGCGGGGCGGGTGCGAGAGACAGCCGGAGGATGCCGCTGCGGTGGTGGTTTTCGACAAGCGGGTAAATGGCAGTTTCGCCATTGCGAGAGCGGACCGCGAGGACGGAAAGTTCGCGGGTGAAGGGCACAAAACGCTCGAGGATCAATTTTACGGGAGGCAGCTCAGACTTTGCATTGGCGACGTCCTGCGCAGTGCGAAGAATCGACTGGCCTTTGCCGTCATAGCCCAGGCGAGATGTTTTGAGGACGGCGGGAAGGCCGAGCGCTTTTGCGGCGGCGTCGAGTTCGCTGGGATTCGAAACGGGGGCAAATTCGGTGGTGGCAATGCCGAGTTTGCGGAAGAGATCCTTCTCGGCGAGGCGGTCCTGCGCGGTTTCGAGAGCGGCGGGAGGAGGATAGACGGGAACGTGCTCAGCAAGAAACTTGGCGGCTTCCACGGGGACGTTTTCGAATTCGTAGGTGACCAGCTCGAGGCCGCTGGAAAATTTTTCGAGTGCGAGTTGGTCGGTGTAATCGGCGGTGACGCGCTGGGCGATGCGGCCTACGGGAGCTTCCGGAGAGGGATCGAGAAAACGAAAATGCAACCCGAGTGGATAGCCCGCGAGAGCGAGCATGTAGCCAAGCTGTCCACCGCCGAGGATGCCGATGGTCACGCGCGCTTCCCTTTCTTCCTGGCTGGAGGCGGAGCGGCGGACGGATCCGGGTTGGCGAGGACGCGGCCGGTCTGCTCGGCGCGGAATTTTCGAACGGCTGCCCGGACGGCCGGGTGTTTCGCGCCGAGGATGGAGGCGGCGAGAAGCGCGGCGTTGACCGCGCCGGATCTACCGATGGCGAGCGTGCCAACAGGAATGCCGGCCGGCATTTGCGCGATGGAGAGGAGCGAATCGAGACCCTTGAGAGTTTTTGATTCGACGGGAACGCCGAGGACGGGGAGAACGGTTTTTGCGGCGGTCATGCCGGGAAGATGCGCGGCACCGCCGGCTCCCGCGATGATGACTTCGATGCCGCGCTTTTCGGCAGCGGCAGCGTATTCAAAGAGCAGATCAGGCGTGCGATGGGCAGAGACGACGCGCGTTTCATGGGGAACGCCGAGTTCGCCGAGCGTTTTGGAGGCGTATTTCATGGTGTCCCAGTCCGAGCCGGAGCCCATGATGATGCCCACGAGGGAATGAGTGATTGCTCTTTTTCCGTCGCCCGCAGGCCGGTTCCCTTTTGTCTTCATTATATTTGCCAATCGTTCTAAGCGTGGCTGCCATAACAGGGGGCAGCCCGCCGCGGCGGGCCCCCACAAAACCCAGGTCTCCGGACAGCGAATGCCGGCCAGAAGGGCGGCGCCACAAAAAATCGATAAAACCCTGGGGGCGGTATTCTACTTTTTTTTTCAGCGCGTGGCGACTTGCGCGCGTTGCTTCCAATAGTGGCGGAGCTGGCCGACCAGATAGAGAGAGCCGGTGATGAAAATCGCGTCCTCGGGCGCGGCTTCCGCGAGGGCGTATTCGAACGCGCGCTCGGCGTCAGGGATGACGGAAAAATGCGCGGCATGATGGCCGGCAATTTCCGCGAGTTGTGTAGCGGAAACGGCGCGCGAGGTGCGGGGCGCTGTGAAGATGACTTCCGCGGCGCGCGGGAAGAGGAGTCCAGCCACTTCGTCGACAGCTTTGTCGCGAAGAGCGGCGTAGATTAGGCAGATTTTGCGGCCAGAGAAGCCCTGTTCGAGGAAATGGGCGAGTTCGCGGGCGGCGGCGGGATTGTGCGCGCCATCGAGGTAAACGTCGGGGTTGGATTGCAGTCTTTCGAGGCGGCCGGGCCAGACAGTCTCAGCGATCCCGCGCGTAATTGCATCATCGGGGATTTGAAAGCCGCGGCTCTGGAGGAGCCGCGCGGCGGCGGCGGCGTTCAGGGCGTTCCGGAGCTGAAAACGGCCGGGAAGGTTTGGGGCGATTTCGAAAATCGTCCCGGAGTCAACTTCGATGACGCGTGCGCGGACGCTGCCGTCTTGCATGGATTCTTGATCGACGTGAAAGATTTGCGCAGGCTCGATGACCGGACAGCCGAGACTTTTGGCGCGAGCAAGAATCAGTTCACGGGATTCCGAGCGCTGCTCGGCGACGACGAGCGGCACACCGGGTTTGAGGATTCCGGCTTTTTCGCCTGCGATTTCCTTGAGGGAGTGGCCGAGAAAGTTTTCGTGGTCGAAATCGATCCGGGTGATGATGGTGACAAGCGGCGACAGGATGTTGGTAGCATCGAGGCGGCCGCCGAGGCCGACTTCGAACACGCCGAATTCAGCGCGCTCGCGGGCAAAAGATTCGAAAGCCATGGCGGTTACGGATTCGAAATAAGTGGGATGCGCGCGAAGTTTGCCTGCGGCGAGGAGTCCTTCGATCAGGACTTGGACGCGAGTGAGGGTTTCAGCGAAGGCCTCGTCGCTGATCTCCTCGCCATTGATGCGGATGCGCTCGTTGATTTTTTCGAGGTGGGGTGAGGTGTTCAATCCCGTTCGAAAGCCAGCGTGGCGAAGGATGGATTCGAGGAACGCGGCCGTTGAGCCTTTGCCGTTGGTGCCGGCGATATGGGCGCTCGGGTAAGCGCGGTCGGGGCGGCCGAGGTGCTCGGCTAGGACAGTGATGTTTTCGAGATCGAATTTTGCGGCGGCGGCTTGCGTCGGCGCGGACAATTCCCTTCCAAGGGAGAGCAAGTAGCGGACCGAGGCCTCGTAATTCATTTCAGCTCAAGAGCAAGTCGAGGGAGTTCGCGATGAAGGACTTGAGCTCCTTGCGGTGGACGACGGCGTCGAGGAAACCGTGTTCTAGCAGAAATTCAGAGCGCTGAAATCCTTCGGGGAGTTTCTGACGGATGGTTTGCTCGATCACGCGCGGGCCGGCGAAACCGATGAGCGCGCCGGGTTCGCCGATGTTGAGGTCGCCGAGCATGGCGAAGCTGGCGGTGACGCCGCCAGTGGTGGGGTCGGTGAGTACAGAGATGTAGGGCAGCTTTTCGTCGTCGAGCCGTGCGAGGGCGGCGGAAACTTTGGCGAGCTGCATGAGGCTGATGGTGCCTTCCATCATGCGCGCGCCGCCGGAGCAGGAGACGGCGATGAACGGCTGGCGGGTCTCGATGGCGAGTTCGATTCCGCGAGTGACTTTTTCGCCGACTACCGCGCCCATCGAGCCGCCAATGAAACCAAATTCCATGGCGCAAATAACTACGGGCCGGCCGTTGAGTTGGCCTTCGGCGGTGATCACCGCGTCGTTCATGCCGAGTTTTTTCTTGGCTTCTTTCAGGCGCGTGGCGTAGGGCTTGGTGTCGACGAACTTGAGCGGGTCGGTGGAAGTCATGCCTGCGTCGTGTTCGGTCCAGCGGCCGTCGAGAAGCATTTCGAGGCGCTGCGTGGAATTCATTTTGAAGTGGAACTGGCACTTGGGGCAGACGTAGAGATTCGCTTCGAGGTCCTTGCGGAAGACGATGGTGCGGCAAGACTCGCACTTGACCCACAGGCCTTCGGTGCGCACGCGGCGCTCCTCGGGCGGGGTCGTTTGTTCGATCGATTTTTTGTCGCGTTTGAACCAGGCCATGGGAGAAAGTTGAAAGTCGAAAGTTTAAAGTTGAAAGATCACAAAATTTGAGTCGGCAGCCAAGACACGGTGCTTGAGATCCTTCAGCGAACGTTGCCGGTTCGCTTCAAGATGACAGCGCGGGGAGGCTGCGGTCAAAGCACTAATAGTCGATCCCCCGCTGAGCCAGTATACCCTTGGTGTAAGGGTGTTTCACCTCGCGCATCTCGGTGACTAGGTCGGCGAGCTCGACGAGCTGGGGATGCGCGTTGCGGCCGGTGCAAATGACGTGGACGCGCTCGGGGCGATTTTTCAGCGCTTCGACGACTTCATCGGGGTCGAGCATTTTGTAGCTGATGGTGTAATTGATCTCGTCGAGGACGACGAGGTCGTACTTGCCGCTGTAGATGGCATCGCGGCCGGCCTGCCAGCATTCGTGCGCCAGCTTGATGTCTTCGGGATCGGTTTCGGCGCCGCCGATTTTGACGAAGCCGCGGCCCATGGGGCGGATTTCAAATTTGTCGTCGCCGAGCATTTTGGCGGCGTCGAGCTCGCCGTAGTGCCAGGAACCCTTGATGAACTGCACCATCAGCACGCGCAAGCCCTGGCCCACGGCGCGAAACGCGGTACCGAGCGCGCAAGTGGTCTTGCCCTTGCCCGGCCCGGTGTAAACGATCAGGAGTCCTTTTTCTTCTGGCATAGTCTTGCAACTCGGCGAACTCTTTCAGGGGCGGCGAAAAGATTAGAGTTTGCGGAGTCGCAGGCAAAAGGTCAAGTTCGTGCGAAAGGTAGTCGATAACTGATGGCTCGCGAGCGTGGCAATCACCCTAGATGGAGACGCTTCATCAGTTCTTCGGCGACGTCCGAGATGCGCGTTCGTGAATCAGACGAAAGTTCGCGGCCCTGGGAGGAGTTTTTATCGCGGAGAACGATCCAGAGGCCGGGGCGGTAGGTTTCGTCGTCGCCGGGGCAGATCGCGCCGGTGAATTGGGCGAGTTCGAGGCTCGTGCCGCTCAGCAGTTCGGTGAGGATGCCGCGCGCGTCGTCGACGAGGTCGCGGAATCCTTGCGAGACGAGAATGGCATCTACGTCGCGGGGAGTGGGCTGTTCGAGTTGGTGGAGATCGTAATCGGGCAGTGGCTTTTCGAGCGGAATTTCGATGGTGGCGGAGGGCTGGTTTTTGTCGGGGGCGATGCGAATGGACATGGTGGATATGGTTTTACACTACGCGGGCTATTTCGGATAGGGGCTGCCGGAAAGAATGGCGAAGGCGCGGTAGAGCTGTTCGGCGAGCATGACGCGGGCAAGTTCGTGGGAAAAAGTCATCGGGCTGAGAGAAAGTTTCTGGTGGGTGCGCTGGCGGAGTGCATCCGGGAAGCCGTCGGCATCCCCGCAGAGAAAGATCAGTTCGCGGGTGCCGCGGTCGCGGAGTTCGCCGAGCCATTTGGCGAGTGCGTTCGAGTCGAGATTCTTCCCGGCAGCGTCCAGAAGGACGACGGTGGCGGCGCGATCAACGTCGAGTTTTTTGAGAGCGGCAGAACCGTCGCGAACTTCTGTGATTTCGAGCTCACACGACCGGCCGATGCGCTTGACATAATCGTCGAACGTCGCGCGCATCTCTGGGCGGCGGGTTTTTCCGAGCATGAGCAGGCGGATTTTCATTTCAAACCGTATTTCTTGCGCTTTTCAAGGAGTGTCTTGCGGCTGATGCCGAGGGCTGCGGCGGAGCGGCTGATCTGGTAGTGCGTAGCTTCGAGAGTCGCGGCGATAACCTCGCGCTCCACTTCCTCGAGAGAACGGAGGCCTGCGACCGGATTGGCGGCGCCAGGCACGGCAGCTCTCACATTTTCCGGAAAATTTTCGGGCTCGAGGAGGTCGTTCTTTGCAGCGGCTGTGCCGGGGCCGGAACGCGAGAAAACCACGGCGCGCTCGAGAGCGTTGCGGAGTTCGCGGACATTGCCGGGCCAGGCGTAGGCCGCGAGCATCCGGCGCGCGGAATCGCTCAATTGCGCATTGGGGCGGGCGTGGACGGAGCGAATGGTCGCGAGAAGATGATCGGCAAGAGGCAGGATATCGGCGCGGCGCTCACGAAGCGGCGGAACCGCGAGAGTGAGAACGTTGAGCCGGAAATAAAGATCTTCGCGGAAGCTGCCGGCTTTCACGGCGGCGGGAAGATCGACGTTAGTGAGGGCAATCAGGCGCGCTTCGATGCGGAGGGTTTCCGTGCCGCCGAGGCGTTCGAACGTGCGCTCCTGCAAAATGCGGAGGAGCTTGCCTTGCGCCGCGGGTGAAAGCGCGGCGACTTCATCGAGTACGATGGTGCCGTTACCGCCGAGCTCGAAGCGGCCGAGCTTGCGTTCGACCGCGCCGGTAAAAGCGCCGCGTTCGTGGCCGAAGAGTTCGCTTTCAACGAGCTGCGGCGGAAGGCTGGCGCAATCGATTTTCAGGAACGGCGCGTCGCGGCGCGGGCCGAGTTCATGAACCAGGCGCGCGATGTGGTCCTTGCCGCTGCCGCTTTCACCGGTGATCAAGAGAGTGGCTGGGGCGACCGCGACTTTCTCTGCGAGTTCAAAGAGGCGGAGCGATGCCGGATCGGCGGTGATCCACGGCAATCGTTCCTCGATCATTGCCGCGAACGACCGCTCTGCGGCCGGCTGGAAACGGCTTCGCCGGAAAAGTGTTCGCGTCCAAAGGGCGAATCAGGCATGTTTCGTCCGGAAGTAGGACCGTCAGGCTGGTCGGGGATATCGAGCTTGGGCGCCATGCGCCAGAGGCGCTCGAGATCGTAGTAGCGCCGGGCCTGCTCGCTGAAAACGTGCACGACAAAGCCGCCGAAATCGAGCAGCGCCCATTCGGCGAGCGCCCGCTGCCGTAAGGTCGAGCACGGTGATGCCCGCGGCTTTTTTCTCTTGTGCGGCTTCGACAGCGAGGCGGACGCCCAGCGGCAAGGATTCGAATTTCACCGGTATAAACCCTGTTTGAGAATGTATTCCTCGACGCGCGCGGAAACAAGCCCGTGGATGGACTGACCGCGCTGCGCGCGGCGCCGAATGTCGGTGGCGGATGCATCGCTGGAGACGTTTTCGAGCAGATAGATGGTGGTCTTGTGAAGGTGCGCGACGATCTGGGAAGGATACTCGGCTTCTTTTTTTGTATCCGACCGAGCCATCAAGTCCGGTGGAATGACTAGTCGCAGGGCTTCCGAGCGAATGCCCGGGCGATTGGCGATGATGAAATCGCAAAGGCCGAGCAGCGTTTCGTATTCCTTCCACATGGGGATGTCCAGGAACGCATCGGCGCCGAGGATGAAAAAGAGGCGATCGCCGTGGCCGTGGTAGACGTGACGAAAGTAGCGCACGGTGTCCACGGAATAGTGGAGTTGGGTGCCGCTGAAATCCTCGCCGGCTTCGGCAAGCGAGGGAACGAAGTGCGGATGCTCGGTGCAAGCGAGCGAGACCATGGCAAACCGGTGCGGAAACGGTGCGAGGTGCTGCTTCAGCTTGTGCGGCGGCCGGCTCGCAGGGATGAAGTGGAGTTCGTCGAAATTGAAGCGCCGGTCGGCGGCACGAGCGACGGCAAGATGGCCGTTGTGGATGGGATCGAAGGAACCGCCGAAAATCGCGACGCGCCGAGGATGATGTTTTGCGGCGGTGCGGTGCGCCTGCGCTGTGGTCAATGCGCCTCCCGGGAAAGTGCTGCCGGCCCAGATTGCATCGAAGCTGTCTTCAACACAAGTAATTCTCTCACGAATCTTCTTCTTTATTCGTGGCGACCGTCGGGCGGTCAACAGGCGCGGATAAGGGTTGCTCGTCCTCACCCACAGCAGCCAACGTGTCGATAGAGGAATCGTGAACCGGGCGAGGAATCATGTCCAGGGCATCGGCGATGGACCGAACCAGTTCTTTCACACCGTCACCCGCGGCGGCCGAAATGGAGTGGAATTCAAGGTCGCGCCGATTGCAGAAATCGCGAAGAGCTTCGAGCCGCGTGCGATCGGTCGTGGCGTCCAGCTTGGTGGCAACGACGATCATCGGTTTTTCAGTGAGGGACGCGCTAAAGGCTTCGAGCTCGCCGTTGATGACTTCGAACGAGTGGACTGGATCATCGGCGTTGGAGTCGCTCGTGTCAATCAAGTGGACGAGGAGGCGCGTGCGTTCGACGTGCCGGAGAAAACGGATGCCGAGCCCCGCGCCTAGATGCGCGCCTTCGATAAGGCCAGGAAGATCGGCGACGACAAAGGTGCGGCCGAGTTCGGTGCCGTGGCCACCAGTGCCGCCGTCCGCATTGACAACGCCGAGATTGGGCTCGAGCGTGGTGAACGGATAATTCGCAATTTTGGGACGCGCGGCGGAAATAACCGAAATCAGCGTGGATTTGCCCGCGTTGGGAAAACCCACAAGGCCAACATCGGCGAGAAGCTTTAGCTCCAAACGAAGATGCCGTTCCTCGCCCGGAAAACCATCTTCATGCTCGCGCGGGGCCTGATGCCAGGGCTTGGCGAAGTGTTGATTGCCGCGTCCACCGCGTCCACCGTGGGCAATCAGTACGCGCTGGCCAGGCGTGGCGAGATCGGCGATGGTCGCGCCTTGACCATCGAACACCAATGTGCCGACGGGAACCTGCAAGATCATGTCTTCGCCGGAATGACCGGTGCAATTTGAGCCTTCGCCGTGGCGGCCGCGATCGGCCTTGAATTCGCGATTGTAGCGGTAGCGGAGCAGCGTGTTGTCGTTCGGATTGGCTTCGAGATAGATGCTGCCGCCATGGCCGCCGTCGCCGCCGGAGGGACCGCCGCGAGGCACGTATTTTTCGCGCCGGAAGGCCACGCAACCGTTGCCGCCGTCGCCGGCCTTCACGAATATTTTTGCTTCATCAACGAACACAGGAATAAAACTCCATAAAAAGATAACATAAGCAAACTATCGAGACGCGAAATCGCCGAACGGAGGCCGCATCCCCATGCTCAAACGCCTTGCCCTGCTACTTTTCGCCTTCGTAGCAGTTGGGGCAGTCGCCCTGTACGTGCTCTATTTCCGGCGAAGGCCACTGCCAGCGGCGACACCGCACGCGCGAATCGCGCCCTTAATTTCCACGATTCCCGGGCTATCCGCGTGCTGGGTCGAAACGGCGAAAACGTTCAGCGGCTTTTCCTTCGGTTCGACCGCCGGAAGCGTCCTCGTAAAGCATCCCGCGGGCGACTTGCTAATCGACACCGGCAACTCCAGCCACTACGACCAGGAAATTTCCGGCTTCCCGTTTGCGACGTGGCTCAAACTCAAATCCCTCGCCGGGCAGCTAAAGCCGAAAGTGCCGCTTCCGGATCTGCTGCGCCGCATCGGTGAAGATCCGGCGAAACTGCGCTGGGCGATCCTGTCGCATGCGCACTTGGATCACGCCGGGGGCTTGACGGACCTGCCGCGTCTGCCCGTATTGCTCACACGCGAAGAGCTGCAATTTGCAGCCGATCCGAGCGTTCAGGCCAGGGGCTACGTGATTGCCGTGCACACCCAAAAGTTTCCGCCCGTTGCCGCGCCCACTTTGCAATTCGAACCGGCGCCCTACGAAACTTTTGACGAGAGCGCCGATCTTTACAAAGACGGCTCGGTGGTCGTTGTGCCGTTACGCGGTCATACGCCCGGAAGCGTGGGCATTTTCGTAAACCTCTCACCCACGCGGCGCCTGTTTTACGTGGGCGATGCGGTCGATGACGAGCGCGGTTTCGAAGAGCGCGCCGGAAAGTCTTTGCTCCTGCGGGACAGCGACAATGACATGGCTCTTGCAAACCAGATCGTCGGCAGGCTCAGCGAGCTTCACGAAAAAGTGCCGGAACTTGCCATCATTCCGGCGCATGGGCGGAGCGCCTACAAAAAATTCTTCCCCCGTGGGCCCTTGACCTATGTTTCCGGGCAATAGCCGCACTGAAAAAGAAAAGCGCGGTCCAGCGGGGCCGGACCGCGGAAGCGAGGAAGGGCGGATCGAAGTCCGCCCCTACAAAATGCAGCTAATTCGCAGCGGACTTGGCTTGCGCAGCCGGCTGGACGCTGATGAAGCGGCCGTGACGGCCCTTGTCTTCGAACTTTACGAAGCCGGTAACAAGCGCGAAGAGCGTGTCGTCCTTGCCCTGACCGACGTTTTCTCCCGCTTGGTGCTTGGTGCCACGCTGGCGCACCAGAATCGTGCCAGCGTTAACCAGCTGCCCGCCGAACCGCTTGACGCCCAGCCTTTGGCCGTGCGAATCGCGGCCGTTTGTGGAGGAGCCGCCGCCTTTCTTATGTGCCATGACGTAATCCTTTTCGAGAAGAACTGCCGGGTGGAAGCCCGGCGCAATGTGAAGAGTTACAGTTTGATATCGCTGACCTGCACGGCCGTGTAATTCTGCCGGTGCCCGCGCTGAATCTTGTACTGATTGGTCTTCTTGAACTTGAGCACGGTGACCTTCTTGGCGCGCCCCTGCTGGACAATCTTGCCGGTCACAGAAGCTTTTCCGGCATCGGCGCCCAACAGGACCTTCTTGTCGTCCGTGTGGACGGCCAACACGGAGCCAAAGTTCACCTTTTCCCCTACCTTGCCATCGACCCGCTCAATGCGGATGGTGTCGCCGGGCGCGACGCGATACTGCTTTCCCCCGGTCTGAATAACGGCGTACATCTGTCCTCCAAGCGCTAAAGGCAAACCCTGATTATAGAGGCTTCTGGCTTGACTCGTCAACGAACGAAATACCGAAAATTACGCGGGCCATATCCACGCTGTAAGGCTTACGCGACGATAGAGACCATCCCGAGGACGTGAAGGCCCAGCGCGACGTCGCCTGCGACTTTCACCTGAGAAAGAGCGGACTCACGGTCGATGCCCTTGGTGAAGATGCGCCAGGCGATTTCCTGGGGAATGGTTGTCTCAGAAGCTTTCTCGCCGAACGGCTGATCGAGGAGCTGCCACGTTCCTTCAGCTCGATACAAATACCAGATGCCTCCGCATTCACCCGAAATGATGATCTGAGTGTACGTTCCCGGCTTTGCGGAAACGCTTCGATACGTGAACGGCAGAGCTCGCAGAAAACAATCCAGAACGGGATAGTAGAGTTCGCGGGTCATGATGCCCGGCTTGTCAACGGCGAGCCGGATCTGTTGCTGGTGATGCCAGCGCTCCGTGAATTCCCGCGCGGTGTCAAACCAATTTGCGGATTTTTCTTCGCCGGCCCAGCTGACGCCGAAAGGAGCCATTGCGCCAGGGTCGCGTGAAGCGTGTAATTCCGCCAATAATTTGGCGGCGACTTCCATCAGCGTAATCAGAACTGCCGGACTCAGCCGGCGATACACGTTGACGCCTTCCTGATTCAACCGGTTAATGAAGGCCGCCAAATCAGCGGCTGAGTTGATTCCTGGACTTTCAGCCACATAGCCGTCGCGCCCGATGGAAACTCCGCGCAACGGAGTATCCAGCAAGTGCGCCGCAACGTCTTTGACTTTCCACTTTGGAGAAACCGTCTGCTTTTCCCAATCCTCCGGCGCAAGCGCGCGGAGTAGATCGATCAGCATCCCGTCGAGTTTTGGAAAGAGATGCGCGGTGAGGATGGGCTTCAACGGCTCGATTCGGCGATTCATCGAGCGCTACGCACAGTATTGATCTGCGCGAGATGGTAGTTCATAGCGGACTCCAGGCGACTCCTTCCCAAAGACGCTTCAAAAATCGAAACGGTAGCCGAGAATCATCTTCGCAAGCAAATGATCCGTCGCGCGCGTCACTCCCACACCCACCCCAAAATTGACTTCCCACTTGGGCGAGAGATTCAGGTCAATGGCGGGGAGAATTTGCTGTTGCTGCTGGCTGATCGGGTCGAAGCCCGTGACCGGTCCTAGCGAGCCGTAATACTCGATGCCGCCCGCGATTTTCTTGGTGAAATCGTAGCTGAATTTGAAGTTGGGAGAGAACACGAGACCCTGGTTGACCCCCGGACCATGGAAGGACCGGTCAAACGTGGGATTGAAAGAGAGATACCACCGGCCGAGCTGCTTATCAATGATCGGGCGGATCTCCCACGTCCAAGTGTCCGCGGAGTACCGGCGGCTCTGCCACCCGATTTCGTTCGAAAGGCTGATGCCGACGGGCCAGTGCCACTTGGGAGGAACGCGAACACGGGGGCGGATGTGGTTGCCAACGTAATCCCAACCCTGGCCGTTCTTCGCGGAGGTGAAAATGTAAAAGCCGGTCTCAAACCAGTCATTGAAGCCATGGGTGATCTCGATGGTTTCGTGCAACTGGTGGTTTGTGGGAAGCGTGCCGTCATCGGTGGATTTGGAGCCCTGAAACGTGAAATTGGAATGGAGCTCCACCATCGTGTGGCGAGGCTCGACGGTTTCGTATGGATACACCTGGATTTCGTAGTTCCCCTGCGCGCTTGCGGGCAGCGGCAAGGCCGTGCCCCCGAGCAAACAAGACGCGATCGAGAATGCAGTACGCAGTCGCATATTCAATGCCTGAAAGCTCCCTAGAGCAGCTCAGTCTTTCATCTCGGCAAACTGGAATAGATGCAGGAATCAGGCGTGCGGGTGCGCCTTGTCGTAGATATCCATCAGCTGTCGTATGGAGGCGTGGGTGTATTTCTGCGTGGTCGAGAGTGACTGGTGGCCGAGAAGTTCCTGAATGGCGCGAAGATCAGCACCGTCGGCGAGCAGATGCGTCGCGAACGCGTGGCGCAACGAATGCGGATGCAGATCCCAGTTGACGTTGGCGATGCGAACGTATTTCTTGACGATGCGCCCGACGGAGCGCTGCGTGAGGCGCCGGCCCGAATAATTGAGGAACACCGCTTCGGCCTGCGGCCCCTGCCTGCCACTGGTCCGGTACGTTTGCTCCAGGAGCTGTTCGCGCACAGGCCAGTATTTTTCCAGGGCTTCCTGGGCCTTAGCTCCGTAAGGAACAATGCGGTCCTTGCTGCCCTTGCCGCGAACGCGGAGAATGCGTTCCTTTTGCTCCATATCGACAAGATTGAGGCCGGTGAGTTCGCTGACGCGCAGTCCTGCGGCGTAAAGAAGTTCCAGGAGCGCACGGTCGCGGCGAAGGAGTAAGCCTTCCCCAGCTCGCACGGAAAGACTCCGCTTGGCTGGCGGATTCACGGCGGATGGCGGCGGAAGCAATAAGCCCTTTTTGAAAGTCGTTCGGCTGCCGGACGCGGCTTGTGCCATCCCGCCCAGCTGATTGAGGAAGCCGTTCATCTCTTCCGCAGAGAGTACCGAAGGGATGCGCTTCGGCAACTTCGGCGTAGCAACGAGACGCGCGGGGTTTTCCTTCAAACGGCCTTCGCGCACGCAGTACTTGAAGAACGAGCGCAGGGCCGCTAGTTTCCGCGCGATGGAGCTTTTCGCGAGGCCGTGATCGTGGAGATGCGCGACGAATTCACGAATCAGGTGGTGGGTGACGCCCGTGAGTGCCGGCGGCTGAGCCCCGGGCGGCGATAGATACGCGAGAAATTGTTCGAGGTCCTTGCGGTAGTTCAGAATCGTATGCGGCGAGGAATTCCTTACGGACTGAAGGTATTCGAGATACTTCGCAATCGCTTCTCTCATTCGCTGCTACAGCTCCGGGGTAGAGGCCCAGATAGAGTATAGGCGCGGACAAATCCGCGGAATGAGAAATCACGGCACGGTTTCCTTAGCTGCAGGTGGGTCAGGACTTGGCCGCCACGGGCACCGGAGCTTCCTCCGGCTGTGCCTGCGGCTGGCCTTCGGGAATGAGCATCTCCCAATCGCAACCCTCTTTGATGCAAGCGCGCACGGTGCCAATCTTGGTGCGCTTCTCGACGATGAACGGCGCGCCGCACTTCGGGCACGGTTCGGCGATGGGCATGTGCGGCGTGGTGAAATCGGGCCACCTTTACCGGCGCTGCCGCGGCGGACGAATTCGCCTTCGTTGCATTTCGGGCATTTAATGCCCATGGTGATCGGGCGCGTGTACTTACACTTCGGGTATCCGGAGCATCCGATGAATTCGCCGAAGCGGCCGTGTTTTTTCACCAGGTTCTTGCCGCACAGCGTACACAGTTCGGCGAGAGGCTCATCGGGCTGGTGTGCGATGCGCGTGCCCTGGACAAGGCGGCGCGTGGTCTTGCAGTCCGGGTAACCGGTGCAGGCCAGGAAGGTGCCGAAGCGCCCGCGCTTGATGGCCATCTCCTTGCCGCAATTGTCGCAATACTCGGTTTTGGGTTCGCCGCTGTTTTCTTCCGGAAGTTCAGGAGATAGGTCCTGAATGAAATCGCATTCAGGATAGCGCGAACAACCGAGAAAGAAGCCGTGGCGGCTGATGCGCTCGAGCAATTCGCCCTGCCCGCACTTTTCGCACTTTTTCCCCGTGGGAATGCCGGCCTTGTAGGAAAGCATTTCGTCGCCGGCCTTGTCGAGGTCAATGACGAATTTTTCCCAGAACTCTTTGACGGCTTCGCGCCAGGGCAGCTTGCCTTCTTCGATTTCATCGAGTTCTTCTTCGAGCCGCGCGGTAAACGTGACGTCGAAGATATCTTCGAAACTCTTAACCAGCAGCACGCTGACGCGCTCGCCGAGCATGGTGGGCGAGAAACGCCCTTGGTTCTTGGTGACGTATTCGCGCTCGACGATCGTTGAAATGATCGAAGCGTACGTCGAGGGCCGCCCGATGCCGTCTTCCTCGAGCTCCTTGACCAGCGTGGCATCGTTGAACCGCGGCGGCGGCTCGGTGAAGTGCTGGTCCGGTCGAATCTTGTCCAGGCGGAGGGTCTGGCCTTCCGCAACCTGCGGAAGCGCGCGGCCTTCGCCCTCGTCGTCCTTTTCATCGTCCTCGCGGTCCGCGATCGATGCGGGCATCTGATAGACGCGGAGGTAGCCGTCGAATTTCTGGACGGAGCCTGTAGCCCGGAAGGTGTAGTCGCCTGCGGAAATGTCAATCGTGGTCTGATCGAAGATCGCCGGGAGCATCTGTGACGCAACAAAGCGCTGCCAGATCAGCTGGTAAAGCTTGAAAAGGTCTTCGTCGAGATACTTGCGGACGTCTTCCGGCGCGCGCATGGCATCGGTGGGACGCACCGCTTCGTGGGCTTCCTGCGCATCCTTCTTCGATTTGTAATAGTTGGGCTTTTCCGGGAGATAGTTCGAGCCAAACCTTTCGGGGATCAACTCACGAACCTGGATCAGCGCGTCGTTGGAAACATGCACGGAGTCGGTACGCATGTAGGTAATCAGCGCGACCGAGCCTTCATCGCCGAGCTCCACGCCTTCATAGAGCTTCTGCGCGAGCGACATCGTGCGCTTGGCGGTGTAGCGCAGCCGGTTGTAGGCCGCCTGCTGCAATTTGGATGTCGTGAAGGGCGGCGGAGGGTTGCGCTTCTTTTCTTTCTGCGTAACCGTCGCAACCTGCCACTTGGCCATGCTGACCGCACCGACGATCTTGTCAGCAGCCTCTTGGTTCGAAACTTCTATATCCTCGCCCTTGTGTTTGAAGAGCTTGGCTTCGAAGAGCGGCGGCTGCCCGGCATCCAGCATCGCATGAATCGTCCAATATTCCTGCGGAACGAAGGCGCGGATTTGCATTTCACGCTCGACGATCAGCCGCAGCGCGACGGTCTGCACGCGTCCGGCGGAAAGACCGCGGCGAACTTTGTCCCACAGAATGGGAGAAATTTTGTAGCCTACCAGGCGGTCGAGGACGCGGCGGGCCTGTTGTGCATCGACGAGATTGGTATCCACCTGTCTGGGCTTCTCAAAGGCCGCTCGAATGGCTTTGGGGGTGATCTCGTTAAACGTCACACGGAAGATCTTTTTGGGGTCCGTGGCTGGAATGTCCGTCGCTAATTCCTCTTTGTCCTTAGCCTTCTTGCCGGTCTTGGTCTTCGGTGGTTCTTTCTCTTCGGCGCTCTTACCGTTCTGTTTTCCGGGAGCATCAGCCTCTACGTAGCGGCTCGGTTTGGACAGCACAAGTGCCAGGTGAGCGGAGATGGCTTCTCCCTCGCGATCCGGGTCGCCCGCGAGGTAAACTGCTTCCGCGGAGTGTGCCGCCTTCCTCAGATCGTTAATGACTTTACCCTTGCCGGCGATGATCTGCAGGGTGGGTTCGAAAATCTTGTCGTCATCCAGGGTAATCGGCTTCTTGGTGTTCTTCTCTTCCGTTCGAGCGCCTTTCTTTGCACCCTTTTTTTTCTTTCCCTTTTTGCGGCCCGAGGGATCCTCGCCGGGCAGGCGAATGCCGATCGTCTTTTTCGGCAGATCCATGACGTGGCCGATGGACGCTTTGACAGTGAAGTCGCGTCCTAAATACTTATTGATGGTTTTCGCCTTTGCGGGCGATTCGACGATAACAAGCGAACGAGCCATGTTGCTTTTGTAACTCCGTAATGTATTGCAGAGAGGGCTGACCGCGCGGCGTGTGTCCTTCTCGCTACCTTAAGCGCTCGGCCAGGATCCCAGCGAGGTCTCCAATTTGATGCCGCGATTGCCGTTGTGGATGCGCTTAACGATTGGATGCCAGCCCCGGGCGAACGATGCAAACCCCTATCTGCCTCTACAGCAAGACTTTGCTGAACTGCTTGCCCGGCAACTGCCGGATGATGCCTTTCATCTCCAGATCAAAAAGCGTAGCTAGAACTTCGGAAGAGTTCAAGCCGGAGCGCTCCACGATGTCATCAATATGCATTGGTTCCTCGGCACTAAGCAACTCGTAGAGCTTCTTCTCCGAGCCATTCAGCGCCGCAGCCGCCAATAGATTCCGCTGCTCCGCCTCCGGTTGTTCGGCCTGCTGGAGGGCGGCGCGGATAGGCGTGGGCAGCTCTTCGATCACGTCTTCGGCGCAGGTAACGAGCTTGGCGCCCTGTTTGATGAGCTGGTTGGGCGCGAAACTCACCGGCTGGGTTACGTTCCCCGGCACGCCGAAGACTTCTCTGCCAAACTCCATGGCCAGGCGCGCGGTGATCAGCGACCCGCTGTATTGCGCGCCTTCCACGACCACCACGCCGAGCGGCATGCCGGCGACGATCCGGTTGCGCACGGGGAAATTCTCCGGGGCGGGGTGCGTGCGCAACGGAAATTCACTGACGATCGCGCCGCGCTCCAGCACTTTTTCGTACAGTTTCTTGTTTTCCTTCGGGTAGCAGACGTCGATGCCCGTGCCGAGAACTCCAATCGCGCGGCCGTTGGCATCCATCGCTCCCTGATGCCCGATGGCATCAATCCCGCGAGCCAATCCGCTGACGATGACGAGGCCGCGCGCCGCGAGTTCCCGGCCGAGACGCTGCGCCATTTGCGTGCCGTAAAAGGTTGGCCGGCGCGTGCCAACGATGCCGAGGCTGGGAAGATTCAATACTTGCGCATCACCGCGAACGTACAGCAGGACCGGCGGGTCGTAGATTTGTAAGAGCGTCTGCGGATATTCGGGCTCGGTCCAGTTCAAGAGGGAGCAGCCCGCAATTTTCTGGACCGCCGCCAATTCCTTCTCGGCGCGCTTGAAGGCTTCCTTCTTCACGATGGCTTGGGCGACTTTAGCTGGCAGATGGCAGGCTTCGAGATCGGGGAGGCTGGCCCGGAAGACGCCGTCCGGCGAGTCAAAGCGCCGCAGTACCCGGGCGGACAAACGGGAAGCCAGGCCGGGCGTGAGCCCGAGCGCAAGCCAGGAGAGGGAAGCGTCCACCTGCATCGCTGGGCGAGCCTATTCGCGCAGTAATAGAGTTGTCAAGTAGCTTCTTCTTTTAAATAGCCGGTGAGCAGCAAGGGCGGCAGGTGGACAGTCTACAGTTGCGAGGATTGCTTGCAGTCTACCCATGCCCGAAGCAGTCCTGGGAAGTTTTGCGATCTTGGCTGTAAACGGCGATTCGCTCAATCTTCGCACTTACTTTTTCCCGACAAACCTCACTCTCGCTGTGGTCGCTCTTCCCTGCCCGCCCGAAAATGTCCCAAAATTGGGGGCCTCGATCTTGTTCACCACGGTATCGGGATTTTGCCGTTCAAGAACATTTACGATTTCTATGCGCGCCGCCCACAGATAACCACGAAATCCGAATCTCTTCTCGAGTCCCAGGTTCAAGCTCCCGTACGCGGGAAAGCGCATCGAATTCGCAGCACCGACCAGTCCCTGCTGCAGATTGACGGCGCTGAAGGGGTAGCCGGTTCTGTACTCGAAAAAATAGCTCAACTGTACGCCCCAGATGCGTGTGGGCGTCCAGCCCCACGTCAACAGGCGATTGGGTGCATCCCAAGCCACCGGTCCTGGCTGCTGCGCCACATAGAAGATCGAACCCTGCGCGGGGTTCAGCACCTCGTCCGAGCGCGCACGCGACCGTGTGTACGCAGCGTACACTTCGGCGGTCTCCGAGAAGAGGTGGCGTGCCGACAATGTGGCCGAGCGGTAGCGGTCCTTGCGATGATCCTGGAGGAGAAAAATTCCTCCGGGTTGCGCGGGTTGCTGGTCGACGAAGGCAAACTGGTGGCATCCGTTGCGGGCCAGCAGCTCAAGGCCGATCAGTGTGTTGTGTTTGATTTTTTGCTGCCAGCCAGCACTGGAGATGCTGAAGCGCGGCTGCTGCAAGCCGCCTGCGGGCAGCACGAACTGGCTGACGACCGGCGGCGGAACGACAACCATTCCCGTACTGTCGTAAAACGTATCGATTTGGCGCTGATCGGAGGCCTGGCCGATCAGTGCCAGATTGAGCGGGGCGTTGTAGATTCCCCAGCCGAGCGAGAGTTTCGCGCGGTCGTCGCCGAATGGCAGGACATTCCCTGACAAGCGCGGCTCCGTCATCGCGCTCTGCGTGAAACGATCCCAGTCCGCCCGCAAGCCTGCCTGCACAAGGAAGCGGTTCGAGATCGACCAGGTGTCCTGCGCATATCCACCAGCCTGCGTGTTCGAGAGTTTTGGGGTTGCGGCTACGGCAAAAGTTGATTGGCGAACCAGCGTGCCGTCCGCGCGCAGCGCCTGGATTTCTCCGCGCTGCGCGGATTGCGAGTAGGTCAGGCCCGCCACGTTGAGGCCTGCAGCGAGTTGATGGGTTCCATGCCAATGGCGCGATGCTGCCGTCACGCTCGCCATCGCTTGCAAGCGGAGGCCGCGCTGGTGCAGCCGCTCGAAGAAGTTGCCGCTCGTGCCGTTGATGAGCAGGATGTAGGGGTCGGTGCCTTGCGGTACGTAGTCGAGGACTCCCCCGTCCGAGGCTATGCCGAATTCGAAGAGCGTGTCGTGCAGCCACACTTGGTCTTTAAGCGAGACGAATGCGCGGCGCCGCTTTGCGTCGACCGTAGCCGACTGCGGATCGAGCGCGTCCAGGCCCAGGTTCGTGTCCCGCGCGCGGTTATAGAGGAAGCTGGCGTGGAGGATGTGCTTTGGTGTCACGTTGTATTGCAGGCGAAGCAGGTTGTCGCCAGCCCATTCTTCCCAAGTGTTGGCGCCGGGGGGTTGTTGTTTGACGACCGCGAAAGTGTGCTGCAAGCTGAAGGAGTTGGAAAACCAAAACCGCCCGCGCTCGATCGGTCCAGAAAACGTAAATCGGGGATACCAGTTTCCGAGGTGCGCGCCTTCCTGAATGTTAATACCGGGGATCGGATTCGTCGTGCCAAAGCGCCAGCGGTCATCTCCGTCGGGAGTCTCGAAGCTTAGAATGCTCGCGCCCGAGTGCGCGTAGGCCGCTCCGATCCGCCCCGTCTGGATCTCCGCCGCCCGCGTTGCATCCACATTGAAGCGCGAAGTTAGCGCACCGCTGACTGGGTCTCCAATCTCAAATCCATCCAGTAAATATTGCGTCTCTCCCGGTCGCGCTCCAGCCACATGCAGAATATCCCGATGATCCTGCACGATCTCCGGCAAGGCGACCAGGCTCTGCTGGAGAACATGGGTGCTCGGCACGGGAATGTCGCGAATGTCCCGGGCGGTGAGCGTCGATCGCCGGGCCGTGTCCTGCGTATCGATTTGATTCGAGGGCGCCGCGACTTGCACCTGTTCGTGCAGCTCCTGCGCGTGGTTCAACGTGAAGGTGACCTCGTTGGGCCCGGCTCGGAGGGTGAGCGCTCTGTCCGTGAGAAGGAAGAAGCCCTGCTTGCGAACTTCTACTTTGTAGTCCCCGGCAGAAAGATCGCGGAGAGTGAAGCGCCCCGCGCCGTCTGTTTCCGCTCCGTACGTTTTTCCGCTGCTATGCTCAAGCTTTAGTTGCACGCCGCCGAGCGGGACGCCATTCTCGTCAACCACGACACCCGCGCACCCGGCCGAATCCGCCGCCTGCATCCCTGCGGAAGCAAGAATATTAAGAGAAGCCAATGCTGCAGCGAGTAGATGAGCAGATCTCATGCAACACCGTTTTCACTGCCAGGCTTTCCATTAAACTACAATTCATTCGCACCGGCGAAGAGAGTGGCTGCCCGCAATCCTCTGTTGCTCGTGACTCCGCTGAGCTGGGCACGATTCTCTACCCCTAAACTCGAGAAATTCCTCTTCGCCTCAATGGACCTCAAAAATGCGAATCAGCGGTGAGGATGCGCCGCGTCTTCTTGCAGGATGGCATCCAGGGTCTCGACGAATAAATCCGCATCGGCCTCCGAGAAAATCAGCGGCGGGCGCAGCTTGATGACGTTGTGATGCGGTCCGTCGGTGCCGGCGAGAATGCCGCAATCGCGAAGGCGATTGACCACATAAGATGCTTGCAACGGAGCAGCCTCGCGCGTTTCACGATCGAGCACAAGATCGATCCCCAGGAACAGTCCCGAGCCGCGCACATCGCCGATCAATGCGTGACGTGTCTGCAAAGACTTCAAGCCCTCGATGAGATGCGCGCCGACGTGCAAGGCGTGTTGCTGTAAATTCTCTTCTTCAAGAACATCCAGAACCGCGAGACCCGCTGCGCAAGCGACAGGATTGCCGCCAAACGTGCTGAAAAATTCCATCCCATTGTTAAAGGAATTGGCAATCTCCGGCGTCGTGATCACCGCCGCGAGTGGAAAGGCATTCCCGATCGGTTTGCCCAGAACGACGATGTCCGGAACGACGCCTTGCGTTTCGAATCCCCAAAAATGAGTTCCAAGGCGCCCGAATCCGACCTGCACTTCGTCGGCGATGCAGACCGCGCCTGCTCCGCGCACGTGACGGTAAACCTCCGCCAGATAATCCGGCGGAAAAACGATCTGGCCGCCGACGCTTGGCAATGTTTCCGCAATGTACGCGGCGACTCCACGCCCTTCGGCCTGCGTGCGCTCCAGGATCTCGGCAACGTGACGCGCATATTTTGCGCCGGCTTGCTTGTCGCCGCGGCGATACGCGCCGCGATAATCGTCCGCGAGCGGAGCAACGTGCACCCAGGGTTTCTTGCCGCGGCCTCCGAGGCCGTCGAATTTGTAGGGGCTGATGTCGATGAGCGTATTGGTGTGGCCGTGGTAGGCGTGTTCCAGAACGATAATGTCTTCCCGGCCCGTATGTGCGCGCGCAAGCCGCAAAGCCAGCTCATTGGCCTCGCTGCCGGAGTTCACAAAAAAACAAACGCGGAGCGGAGCGGGCAACAGCCGCGTCAGCCGCTCGGCGTAACGGTTGACGTTGTCGTGAAGATAGCGCGTGTTGGTGTTGAGCAGCGCGAGCTGCGCCTGCGCCGCCTGCACCACTCGAGGGTGGCTGTGCCCCACGAGCGGCACGTTGTTGTAAACGTCGAGATACGCTCGCCCCGTGTCGTCATACAAATACTGCATCCACCCGCGAACAATTTTCAGTGGGCGCTGATAAGAAATGCTGAGATTTTTCCCCAACAAGGCGCGGCGTGCGCCAAGTGTCTCCCGGGACTCCGGCTCTTTGGCCGGAAATCGATCGGCCGGAATTCCGAGCAGAAGATTCGGATCCGGCGAGAGGCTCGTCCACACGGAACGCTGCGAAGCATAAGCGACGCCGGGAAAATCGGCGCCCAGATCGAATAGATCGAGAATGATCTGAAAATGAACGTGTGGCGTCCAGCCCCCGTTCTCCTGTGCTGAACCGACGCGCGCGAATGGTTGACCGCGCCCAACGCGCTGGCCCGCTTCCACGTTAACGAGCGAGTCTTTGGAAAGATGCCCGTAGAGCGTGAAGAATTCCTCGCCGCCGGTTTCATGCCGTAAAATCACGACCGGCCCGTAGTCCAGCGGAGCGGAATTATTCGCCACGATGTGGACCACGCCATCCAGCGGAGCGCTGAGCGGAGCGCCCGGTTCAACAAAAAGGTCCATGCCGAGGTGGACTGTCCGCCGTTCGTCCGTGGGGTTGCCGCTCGCGCCGAACAGTGGAGAAGTGTAAACGAGGCGCGGTTCATCGTAGCGGCCGACGCCAACGGCAGCGCCGGCGCGCTTCATCGCCTGAAATATTTTTTCGGTGGCAGCATTGCTTTCTGCGGCGCTGGGATCGGCGCCAAGAAATGTGCTGCCTGCGCTCAAGTCAAAAACGAGGCTCGGCGCGGTTCGCACATCAATGTCCAGCAAAGAGGCGGCGGAGCCGGCGTTCACCTGCAGCCAGCGCTTGATCTTTTCGCCTTGCGGAACCGGCGGAATGCCACACGCCGCGCGAAAAGTGTAGTGGGCGAACCGCGGCTGGATTTTTGCGAGCCGCTCCAGCGCCTCCCACGCGGGCGCTTCGCTGACCGTGACGTACGGGTCGTCCGGCTTGAGGGTTTTGCAGTGTGCGGAATTGGTGACGCTGACGGCCAGCCGCGCTCCGATCAAAGCATAAAGAACGGACAACTCCAGCTCATCAAGTGGAAACGCCCCGTGGTATCCCGCGACGATGGCAGCCGCCGCCTGCAGTGGATCTTCCTTTCCTAGAATGGCGTAAGCGGCGGCAATCGCCGGCTCAGACACGGTGAGCCCATGGTGCACGTCGCCAAAATCAATCAAGCCCACGACCTTCCGCGGCTGGGGCCACGGATCGCTGACCAGCACGTTGTAGTCGTTGGCATCGCCGTAAATCACGCTGCGGCGCAGGCGCGGCAAGACAGGAACGACTTCCGCTTCATACAGCGCAAGAAATGTTTCCACCAGCGCGCGCCGCTTCGAAGCGCCGATATACTTGATATAGTCCTTGATCCAACCGGCGCGCGAAGAATCCCATTTCAGTTCGCGATGCGCAGCGGCGTGCGTAAACGATTGCAGCGCCGCGTCCATCTCGCCAAGAAACCGGCCGAGATCGCCAAGAAGCTCCGGCGTATGCGGCCGGACTTCGGCGAGAACTGTTCCACTTACAAAAGAGAGAAGCCAGACGAGGCGCGTCGAGCCGTCCGCTGCCGCAATCGAAGTAAATAGTTCACCGTGGCGATTCGGTGTGACGCGAGGCAAAGGCAATTGAGGCGCATGTTTCGCCACATGCATCAAGGCCCGGCATTGCAGATCGATGAAGGAACGCTCCCGCGCCGGGTGCATTACCTTGAGGACGAACGCATGGCCGTTCGCGCTCGTAAGATGGAAGTTGTCGTCGTATTCGCCCGGCAGCGCCCGCGCGGTAACCTCAAGCCCGTAAAGTTCGCGCGCCAAGCGAACGGCTTCCGCTTCGCTAACAGGTTGAGCTACGCGGGTTTCCAGCAGCATGCGTCAAATCTTATCCGCAAGAGCCGGAGTGCGTCCATCTCGGACAGCTCAAGAATTCCGACGCGTCGCCCTTCAACGCGGACTCCGCGAAAGAATCGTGGACTGCGCGGCGTTCGTCCGGATCGTTGCTCACCGCGCGGTATTCGAGGTTTTCCTGGATGAGCAGGACCTTCGGCCTGCTGCGTTCGAAGCGCACAATGCGCGTCGCGCCCAGCTGCCCCCGGTCCAGCCCGATGTCATTCGAACCGATGCCCGCCGGAAGCCCGTTCTGGTAAAGAAATTCGCTGCTCCACTTATCGATTTCCAGCCACAGCTTCCCTTGCTTCACATCCCAGTAGAGGTTGAAATAACCAGCAAGCTTCTGCGCCCCCGCAGTCCTCTCCGCGATCGTGAGAGTTTGGGGCGTTTCGGGCCCACCCCACGCGGCATGCGGCGCTGCAAGCGCGGCGGTCACGAGCAAGAGGTTGAGCCAAATCTTCGCCATATCCCACCCCCCAATCCAGCCGAATGGTTTTACAACAGAAACAGCAAGATGGCGAACTCTTCCTCGGAGCACTAGAATTGCTACGGCAGTGAGTCTGTTTCCGATTTGCGCGTTAACCCGGCACCAGGCTTGCCAAGTTGAACTTAACTGCCTGCATCGGTGGCGTTCAGGTTATTTCTGCGGCTGGGGGGTCTTGGGCATCTTCTTCGCGATTTTTGCGGGAACAAAACCCGCGTTGACGGCTAGTGTGTGTCGGTCTCCTGGCGGATACACATATCGCAAATAGTACCAAACTATGTCGCCCGCTTCGTTCTCCCATTCGGCAGCCCATTGGTCAACAGTCGCTTCGGGGTGAACTGCGGCATCAACAAAGTTTGTCCATCCTCGGACGTGTGAGGACGGCAGTCCCGGATTCCAATAGTCTTCTTTAAGGGGTCGCCATCCCTTTTCCTTTAGCTGCCCTGAGATGCAGGAAACGATGCTACTTGCCGGATAATCGACCTCAATTTGATAACCGAGCTGGTCGGTGCCTTCAAACTTCACCCAACGGGGCTGCTTGGCTCCCGGACAGACAATTAAGGCTTCAACATGACGCGGAGTATCTTGGTGCGCGCCCCGCGCACACCCGTTTAAGCTGGAAAACAGGAAAGCAGTGGCGAAAGCCAATCGTGACATCTCCCGCAGCGCGGCCATCGATACTCCTCGCGAAAACTGTGCTTCCTCATGATGACAAGATTAGTGTAACCAGTTCTGTGCGTTGAAGGATTACGAACTCGGACGAAGGTGCGCTAATGCAAATTGATGTTTTCGCTCGCCACGCCGACCCGTGTGCTAGTGGACGTGTAGTCGGCCAATCGGAAACTACTATTGCTACTTACTCCTTGACTATCTTAACGCAGATGCTATAATATACGCATGTCAGGTGGGATGCTCCCCCTACCGGTTCTCCCGGTTAGAGCACCATCCCCTAATTATTGCCCTCCACCCTCTAAGCCCTTTGCTTGCCACACTTCCGGAAAATCGCTCAAATCGGCGACATTATCGGACGCAATCGCGCCTGCAACTCCTTTAGATTCAATCAACAGTCAGGCGAACTCCTTTGGAATCCGCACTTCCAACAGGACGCCCGAAACGCCGTCCGTAAACCCTTTTGAATCAATCTCGCTTTCCCCCAAGTCTCTTATTTGCCACACATCCGCGAAATGTGCCCTTAACTCCTTTAGTTGCCACACATCCAAAATCACCCTCCCGCAAGCCCTTTGCTTGCCACACATCCGAGACCCCGGGGGGTGGGTAACGTCATGGTAAACCAGCCACCACGCACGGGCTCGACCTCCGCAGCGTGGCTGCCATCGGATCCATTGTGCGCGTCCTTCTCCCGTTACAAATTCTTTCAAACTTCCGAAATTGCCGGACGATTCCTCGCAAAAGAAGGTTGCCATCCGGAAAATCCGCCTTTGTTATACTGGAACTTAAACGTGAGCCCTCGAACCGTGACGAAACTTCGCATCTCCATTGTTCAATACCTGAACACCGCGCCGCTCGTATGGGGCTTCACCAAAGGCCCGCTGCGCGGCAAATATGATTTGTCCTTCACCGTGCCCTCGCAGTGCGCCGAACAGTTGCGCACCGGCAAGGTGGATATCGCGATTATCCCGGCCATCGAATACCAGCGCATCCATGATTTGGTGATCCTGCCGGACATGGCCATTGCCTCAAAGAAGCAGGTCCGTAGCTTGCTGATCATTGCGAAGAAACCCATCGAACAGGTGAAGAGCTTTATGCTGGATCGCAGTTCGCGAAGCACACAAGCGCTGACACGCATCCTGTGCGCGGAAAAATGGAAGATCGCGCCGCAGTTCTTTGAAGCGCCGCCGAACTTGGAAGAGATGTTGCAGCAGGCAGACGCGGCGCTACTGATTGGCGATCCGGCTTTGCGAATTGCCGTGGAGATCGAAGAGAATAGTCGGCCCGGCGCGGATGGACAAACGGTATGCCCGGCAGCCACGCTCGGGATTACCAGCTCGGACTTTCTCCATGTTTATGACGTGGTGGGCGAATGGCGGAGCTTGACGGGTTTGCCTGCCGTCCTGGCGGTCTGGGCGGCCAGGCGAGACATTGGCACTCCTGATGTGGCTGCGGATTTCCTCACGTCTCGGGATTTTGGTTTGTCGCACATCCCGGAAATCTGCTTCGCCGCGGCCCGCGAACTGGAATTGCCGCAACCTGCGCTCGAATCGTACTTGCGCCACAACATCGATTTTTCTCTCGATGAAGAAAATCGCCGCGGCCTGGAATTGTATTTCGCACACGCCGCAAAACTCGGCTTGATCCCGCAAGCGAAACCGCTTGAATGGGCTGCCACGAAAGCAGAGGCCGTGAACTTGTAGGGGCGCAGCATGCTGCGCCCCAGTTAGCGAGATCATTCGAGTTTGCAAAAGGCATTGATTACAATTGAAGCGGACAACCGATAAGGAATCATCTTGGCACTGACCAAACAACAAGCTCTGGAAATGCTCGCATCCGATGACCTCGTCGGCCTCGGCATGGCCGCGCACGAGATGCGCCTGAAGAAAAACGATCCCCGCGTCGTCACCTACCAGATCGACCGCAACATCAACTACACGAATTTCTGCACCGAGTATTGCTCCTTCTGCGCGTTCTATCGTCCGCTCGGCGCCAAGGACGGCTACATCCTCTCGTTCGAGGAAATCTACAAGAAAATCGACGAAATGCTGGAACTCGGCGGCACCGGAATCTTGCTCCAGGGCGGGCTGCACCCGGACTTGCAGATCGGCTATTACGAAAATCTGTTGCGCTCTCTGAAAGCGCGCTATCCGCAAGTGCATTTGCATTGTTTTTCAGCGCCCGAAATTCTGTGCATCGCGGAAGTCAGCGAGATCAGCATCCGCGAAACCATTCAGCGGCTGATGGACGCCGGCCTGCAATCCATTCCGGGCGGCGGCGCGGAAATTCTCGACGATGAAGTCCGCGCGAAAATTGCCCGGCTGAAGTGCACGAGTGACGACTGGGAAGAAATGCACCGCGTGGCCCATTCGCTGGGACTGCGAACCACCGCCACCATGATGTTCGGCTGCGGCGAAGAGTTGCGCCATCGCGTCAACCATCTCGAAAGGCTGCGGCGCATTCAGGAAGATACCGGCGGGTTCACGGCCTTCATTCCGTGGATGTTTGCTGCGGAAAATACCGCGCTAGGAAAAAAAGTGCAGGAAGCCACCGCGGTCGATTATTTGAAAACGCTGGCGGTCAGCCGCCTGTATCTCGACAATATCGACCACATCCAGTCCAGCTGGCTCACGCCTGGAATCAAGGTCTGCCAGATTGGTTTGCAATTCGGCGCCGACGACGTCGGCAGCATCCTCATCGAGGAAAACGTCGTGTTCGCCGCCGGCGTGAAGAATCGCACCAACGAAGGCGAACTCCGCCGCGTCATCTCTGACGCCGGCTTCATCCCCGCCCAGCGCGACACGCTTTATCGCAGTTATGCGCTGAAATAATTTCAGCCGCTGCGAAGACTTCCGCCGCGGGGCGGAGTTTATAGAAGGAACTCATAAAGGTTTTGGGCGCAGGTGGATCGAAACATCGACGACCATGCCGTCGGGCAACTCGACATCTTCGAGGAGATAAAGAACTCCGCCGCGGAAACGCGCCTGGATCTTTCGAGGCTCAGGCTGAGAACTGGGCGGAACGGGCTTGGAACTGGCCGGTTCGGTTTTCTTTGCAGGGGGCGAGCCGGGCGCCTTTCCTTCCGTTTCATCCAGCGCTTCGTTGGCGAGGGCGTCGGCCTCGCGGTTCTGCTCGCGGTAGACGTGCTCGATGCGGAAAGAATCGAAGGCCTTCGACATTTTTTGGGCGCGCTCGAAAAGCGGACGCAGATCTTCGCTCTTCACTTTGTATTGCCCGCGCATCTGCTTGACCAGCAGTTCAGAATCGCTCTCGATGCGCAGCGCGCGTATGCCGTGCGATTCCGCATAGTCCAGCGCGGCGATGAGCCCGTAGTATTCGGCGACGTTGTTGGTCATGCGGCCGATGTATTTCTTCAGCTTGGCGACGATTTCGCCGCGCCCATCGCGAATCACAACGCCGTAAGAAGCCGGTCCGGGATTGCCTCGAGAGCCGCCGTCAATGTTTGCGCGATACGCCGCAATAGCCGGCTTGGGCTCGGCGGGAGCATCGCCGAACAGGTCCTTTCCACGGGGAGTTGGCGGGCGGCGCGGCATCAGGAATTTGTCGAGGCCACCGAGGATGTATTTGCGGAACCAACGGCAGGATTCGCGATAGGAATTGGTTCGAGCGTGAATAAGATGAGCCCGCAGCTTTCGCAGCGGTAAACTTCTTCGTTGGTTTCCGTGGCCAGTTCCTGAAGAATATGCGGCAGGACGCGCATGCCGCAACCGCGGCACTGCCCGTCGCGGGCTTCGGCCATGGCCGTGCCGTTGTGGCGCTTGGCGATGCGCGCGTAAAGCTCGCGCAAATCTTCCGGCACCGGTGAGATGATTTTTTCGCGTTCGGCGGTGGCGGCTTCCAGCTTTTTCTTTTTTTCGGCGCCTTGCGCCTGAATTTCTTTTCGTTCCGCGGCGACGGCCTGCTCGGCTTCCTTCAATCTCGACTCAGCGATCTTTACTTTGCGCTCGACTTCTTCCGTGGCCATCATCACTTCGAGCTGGCGATCATCCGCTTTGGCAACTTCGGCTTCGGCATTGGCGATTTCGTGCTGCAATGCTTTGTAGGCTTCGTTGGTTTTCACGGCGCCGCTTTGATCGCGATATTTGCGCGCGCGGTCTTTCCACTGTTGCCCGTCGAACTCGAACTTCTTGCGTTCCGCGATGATCTGAGCGTGGGCCTCTTTCGCGGAGGCGACGTCGGCACGGGCGCCGCCGAGTTTGGTTTCCGCTTCGCGGATGCGCTTTGGAAATCCTTCCATCTCCGCGCGCAGGACGGCAATCTGGTGGTCAACGCGCTGCAGCTCAACCAAGTGAGGAATGGCGGGATGCATGGATAAGCAATTCTAGCACAGGGATGCGGCGGGCTTTGCGGAAACCGCGGCGGCGGATAGAATGCCTGCATTTTGCATGCAAGATATCGGGAGTCGCTCGTTCGAACGAGGAGGGAACATGCCGCACGTGCAGATTACCTGGGTGGAGGGACGGTCACCGGAGCAAAAGCGCAAAATCGCGGAACGCGTCACAAATGTGCTGATCGAAGATGGCAAAGCCAAACGCGAGAATATTCATGTATCGTTTCACGATCTTCCATCGACAAATTACGCCGAAGCCGGCGTGCTGGTAGTGGACCAGAAGCGCACACCGTGAATGTCTAAGCCGCGGCAAAGCTCGCGCTTCTTGGCAGAATATCAGGCACAGGTCAGGCTCGCTGTACGCACGTAGGCAATATCCGTAAGGAGGAGGGCTTCCCGTGGCTAATCCCCTGGACAAACAGCTAGAGCGCTGGGTTTCCGCCGGAGTCGTGGATGCAAGCACGGCCGCGCGCATTCGAACGCTTGAAGAATCGCGAGGATCGAGCGAGCGCCTGCGCTGGCCTGTCCTGCTAGCGGTGGCGCTGGGCGGAGTGCTGCTCTGCGCCGGTGTCTTGCTATTCGTGGCCGCGCATTGGGACGAACTTTCGCCGGCCTGGCGTTTCACGCTGGTCCTTATCCTTGTGGCACTGTTTCCCATTGCCGGGGCTCTGACGGAGAAGCGGTTCTCTGCGCTGTCAACGACGTTCTACGCCATTGGAACGATTTGTGTTGGCGCGGGAATTTTTCTGACGGCACAAATTTTCAATCTGCAGGAGCACTGGCCGAACGGGATTCTATTGTGGGCCCTCGGCGCGCTTGCGGGCTGGCTTTTGTTGCGGCATTGGACGCAGGCAGCGCTGGTGGCACTGCTCGTCCCCGCGTGGCTGGCCGGGGAATGGGAAGTGCGTACCGAGGGTTTTGCCGTCAGCAACCGTTTGATCACTGAAGGGCTGCTGCTGATCGCGATTACATACTTATGCGCAAGAGCGGGCGGAGCAGATTCTTCGGCGCGGCGGGCACTGGCATGGATTGGCGGTATCGCCCTGTTGCCCCTCGGCGTATTGGCTTTTACCGAAGGGCGCGAAACCTGGGGATGGGGCTGGCAGAATCGGGCGGGTATTTCGCCTCTGTTGCACATCACCGGTTGGGCTATCGCGATCTGTGCACCAGTGGCGCTGGCCTTCGCGCTGCGTAAGAGCGCGGCGTGGACAAACGCAATCGCGGCGGTCTGGGTACTGGTGATCGGAACATTCCGCGCCACGCATGAGGATACGGGTGGAAACTTGTCTGTATTTGCGTGGAATTCGCTCGGTCCGTATTTTTGGGCCGGAGTCGGAGCGCTCGGAATGGTGGGCTGGGGATTGCTGGAACGGCGGCGCGAGCGGATCAACCTGGGAGTGGCAGGCTTTGCGCTCACGGTCATCATTTTCTACTTCTCCGACGTCATGGATAAGCTGGGGCGCTCGGCGAGCCTGATCGGACTGGGAGTATTGTTCTTGTTCGGTGGATGGGCGCTGGAGCGAGCGCGGCGGCAACTGGTCGCGCGGGTCGCAGGAGGAACGCAATGAGTGCATCTCGAAAAGGAATCATCCTGGCGGCGCTGCAGTTGGCGATTGTCGCCAGCCTGGCGGCGAAATACACAATCGATCGCGCGCGCTTTCCCCGCGTTTGGGCGCGGACG
>WNFI01018053.1_pt1 | contig 46569 bp, 47 predicted proteins | sample 5400471 | NCBI WGS metagenome assembly WNFI01 (sample SAMN13153348, study PRJNA577476) | soil metagenome | isolation source: 100 cm saprolite on Douglas fir-dominated hillslope | place: USA:California | collected 2013-09-17
CCTTCGCCGGTGTCTGGCCGGTTTCGGCCTGGAAGGCGCGGCTGAACTGGCGTGGTGAGAGATGCGCGACCTCGGCAAGATCGTCCACGCTCAGCCGGCTGGCAAGATTGCGCCGAGCATACGTCAGCACGGTCTGAATACGGTCCGATTTCGGTTCCAGTTCGAGGAGGGAGGAGAACTGCGACTGGCCGCCGGCGCGGCGATGGTACAGCACAAGCCGGCGCGCAACAGTGCGCGCCGCTTCCAGGCCGAGATCCTCTTCGATCAGAGCAAGCGCGAGATCGATGCCGGCGGTCATGCCGGCTGAGGTCCACACCGGTCCGTCAGCGATGAAGATCCGGTCCTCTTCGACCCGCACATTGGGATAGCGGGCCCGAAGCTCGCCGGCGCGGATCCAATGGGTTGTGGCGCGCCGCCCGTCGAGAAGCCCTGCTTCCGCGAGGACAAACGCCGCGTGGCACGTTGCAGCGATCCGGCGGCAATGAGCCCGCGCATGGCGGATGAACTCGATCGTCTCGGGTGATGCATCCTCCATGCTCGCACATACGACGATGAGGTCGTACGGCTCCTCGGAAAAAGGCTCGGTCGACACGTGGAAGCCGAGTGAGGTGCGCACCAGCCCGCCGTGCTTGGACAGCATTCGGATGTCGTAGACGGGTTCGGCTGCTTGCGCATTGGCGATCTCGAACGGGCTGGTAACGGCGAAGCCCATCGGCTGATAGCCGGGGTAGATGACGAAGCCGACCTTACGCATCTTGGCTCCGGACGTCCGAAATCGACGCTCCTATGACATTCCGGTCGCCAGCTGGCAAGACCATATGTCCGTGTGAGGTGAGGCGACCCGCCTCACGGTATGCCGATAACAGTAGGAGATTGATCGATGCGCGCAATCCGTCAGGACGCCTTCGGAGGCCCCGAGATAGGGCCTGCGTCATGTCGGAGCGCCACGAAGGCGCAGCGGTCGACGGTGATGCTCAAGGATGAAAGGAGACCACAATGCCACTCGTCAGAATCGACCTCAACAAGGACGCGCCCGCCGAGCGCGTTCGAATCGTCAGCCAAGCCGTCTACGGCGCGATGATCGAAATTGCGAATGTACCGGTCAACGACAAGTTCCAGATCGTGACTCGCCACAGCGCGGACGAGATCATCTATCCGGAGGAGGGCTATCTCGGTGTCCAATACTCGCCGGACCTCATCATCATCCAAGTGACCTGGGTCGGCGGCCGCTCGACCGACGTCAAGAAGAAATTCTACCGGCGCATTGCCGAGGAAATTCACGCGAAGGCCGGCGTCCGCAAAGAGGACGTCTGGATCAACCTGGTGGATGATGGGCGCGAGGACTGGTCTTTCGGCAACGGCGACATGCAGTACGCACCGAAGTCGGTCGCAACGCGCTGACCGGAGGGGCGGCGACGCCGTCCCTCTCCAACGAAGTGCATCTCCAATCTCAGCACCGACAACATCGTATCGGAGTCAACCATGCCGTATCTGCATCTCGATCTCGCTCAGACCTATCCATCGGAAACCAAGCGGGAGCTCGCAACTCGGCTGTGCCATCTCTACGCGGACGTCATGCAGACACAGTTGTGGCGCCCCAATGTGGGAATCGCAGAACTTGGCGAGGACAATCTGCTCCATCTTGGCAAGAACGGCCTGGAGTCAATCACGATGGTGCTTGTCGAGATTCGACATGGCCGCTTGCTCGACCTCCGTCTCGAACTCGGCCGGCGTATCGTCGACATCTGTGCCGAGGTGCTCGGTGTTCCTAAGCGGACGGTGTTCGTCGAATTCACCGTCCATGCCGGCGACGAGATGCTGCGGGACGGCGACTGGGCCGGGGAGTGGACAGCTGCGGAAGCCTCGGCGGGAAAGCCGAATGCGTTTGTACAGACTGCGCAAACCAGCTGAAACGGACCGGTCAGCGACGGCGCGTATCGGGGAGCTCACGGCGGCGCTGTTCAACCGTCTGGTTTCCAGCACGAAAAGGACTAAGGAGCTTCTCATGGTCAAGACTGCCCTTTATGCCGCGATTGGCTTCGCCGCGATCTCCTCGATAGCTTTGGCAGAAGACCTTTCTTCGGCGATGGCCCCGTTGCCTCCCGGGACATTCACGACGTCAGCGCACTCTGACGAATGGAAAATTGCAAACGCGCTGAGCGCAGGCCCTACGACCATCACTGAACATGCAACTGTGGTCGATTGGCCTGCGAATCCGAAGGATGGAATGTCCGATGGCAGGGTGCTTCGCCAGGGAAACAACGGCTGGACTTGCATGCCCGACGTCCCCGGGAGGCCTCAGCACGACCCGATGTGCGTGGACGAGACCATGATGAAGTGGCTCATGGCGACTCTGGCCGGGAAGAAGCCAGACATCGATCGCGTTGGACTATCCTATATGCTGATGGGCGAGGCGAGGCAGGGACAGGGCGCAACTCCGGCAAAAGACCCCAGCCAGGTCAAAGAATGGTTCTATATCGGTCCGATGATCATGGTCGTCCTTCCGGATTCAGCCAAGGACGCGCTCCGGGGCATCAATCAGGATCTCTCCAATAACCAGCCCTATACAACGCTCCTCAGCCGTCACCGGAAGGAAGCGAAACATGACACAGACACGGACGATCCCGGAGACGTTTCTGGGAGTCGGCTACACGAGAGACCGAGCCGGACTCCCGCTCGAGGCGGTGCGTGTTCCCGTCCCGCGGCCGGCGGCTGACGAGGTGTTGATCCGCGTTGCCGCCTCGTCGCTCAACCCACTCGAATACAAGCTGGCCGACCTTAATTTCATGGGGCGAACGCCTCCCGTCGTTCTTGGCCTCGACCTTTCCGGCGTCGTCGCCGCCGCGGGCCATGATGTGCGCGGCGTGGCTGTCGGCGACGCTGTGGCCGCGATGGCCGATTTGAACGGCGATGGCGGCTGGGTTGCGAGTGGGCGGAGCGCAGGCGAAGGTGGCTATGCCGTGGCGCCGCAATTCCTCACCGTCCGCAAGCCGCGATCCCTGAGCTTCCGCGACGCCGCGGCGCTTCCGATGTGCTTCTTGTCCGCTTTCGCTGGCCTTTACAAGGCCGTCCAGGCCGGTGACACCGTCTATATCCCCGGCGGCGGGGGCGGCGTCGGGCATCTCGCCGTACAGATGGCGGCGCGCGCGTTGGGCGCCGGACGGGTCATCAGCAGCGGCAGCACGCCGCAATCGATCGCACTGGCCCGGCAGTCCGGCGCCCATCACGTTTTCGACTACAAGCGCGACGACGTCGCGGCGAAAATCGCGGAGTTGACCGGCGGCCGGGGCGTCGACCTCGTCTTCGACGCCACCTACAGCGAGGCGGGTTTTGTCGAGACCGCGAAGACGGTCCGGCAAGGCGGCACCTGGACCGTGCTCGGCGTCGGCCCCGGAAAGACGACCCGCTTGGTCGAAACCGGCAGCCCAGTCGATTCCATTCTGGCCGAGCGCGGGGCCAAGCACGTCAACATCAATCTGCTGCGCTACTTTTCCGAGCCTGACACCGTGGACAGCGAGGCGACGGCCGTCCTCGAGCGCGGGATGGCTCTGGCGATGGAGTGGGCGACGCAGGGACTGGTGGTCCCGCATGTCAGCCAGACCATCGACAGCACCGTCGAGGCGATCAATGCTGGGCTGCAGTCGCTGAAGGCGGGTCGGAGTATACTGGGAAAGATGGCGGTGATCGTGGATCGCGACCTGGTCGAGGAGAAGTGACGGAGCATGGGTGGCGGCGCGCCGCCTTTCGATCGGGAGGCCCTAGATGACATCCTTGGAAGCAGCCGCCGAGTTGGTTCGAAACGCCTATGCCTCGGGTCCGGTCCCGCCGCTGCGGGACACGCTGAAGCCGACGGATGCAGACGGAGCCTACAAGGTCCAATCGATCAACACGGCATTCTGGTGCGGACGCGGCCGGCGCATCGTCGGCCGCAAGATCGGTTTGACCGCCAAGGCCGTGCAGATGCAGCTCGGCGTCGACCAGCCGGATTACGGCGTCCTGTTCGACGACATGGCAATCGCCGATGGCGGCGTCTTGAAAGCATCGAAGGTGCTGCAGCCCAAGGCAGAGGCCGAAGTCGCCCTGGTGCTGGCCCGCGACCTCGCCAAGCCCAACGCTTCGCCTGACGACGTGGCCGCGGCGACGGCCTATGCGGTCGCGGCGATCGAAATCGTCGACAGCCGGATTGCGGATTGGAAGATCACCTTCGCGGACACGGTCGCCGACAATGGCTCTTCGGCCTTCTTCGTACTCGGCAAAGAAAGGAAGCCGCTTTCAGGCCTCGACCTTTACACCTGCGGGATGGTGCTGGAGGTCAATGGATCGGTCGCTTCCCTCGGGGCCGGCGCTGCCTGCCTCGGCCATCCGCTCAATGCCGCCGCCTGGCTCGCACGCACGCTCGCCGGCATGGGGACCGCGCTGAAAGCGGGCGATATCGTGCTGACCGGCGCGCTGGGCCCGATGGTGACGCTGAAGCCGGGCGATTGCGTCGTCGCCAAGGTCGGCGGCCTCGGCACCGCCGCATTCAGCTTCCAGGCGTGAGGCGCGCTGTAATCAGCCTGAGCGCATGCGCCGACGGATTGAGCAGTGCAGAATTCCGGCTCGCCGCCATATCAAGGGCAAAACCCAGGCGACCTGCCAGTGCTTTCAGCCAACCAAATTCGAGCCGGTTAAGATCACCGGCAGCTTGCGCGGCTCGCGCCCTAGGTCCGCCGGACGGCATCAACGGTCAACTGTCGCGTCAACGGCTCGAGCGCTGAATCCGTGATGCTGTCCAATGGGTTCCGAGAACCGTTGATCCGTTGACGCGGAAACCACGGTGATAGTGCATCTGTCCGTCAACGTGGTCGTTGATGGGGCATGCACAGCTTCGACCACCCGGATCGAACTATTGCGTCCGCAGTTTTCGCGGGGTGCAATAGTTTGCAGCCGAATTCGGCCGCCGTTTCAGCGGCTTGCAAAACTATTGCAGTATTGCGCCGATTTCAGGGGGGCGGGGGCCGCCCGGTCCATGATGGGACGGCGCGAAACTCTCCACCCGTCGAGGAGCGTCAAAAGTCCGCCGTCACTGCGCGGGGGCGGCTCAGCTCCGCCTTCGAGCTCACTTCAGCGGCGGCGGGTGGATGCGGAACCAAGTGAGATAGAGCGCCGGCAGGAACAGGAGCGTCAGCAAGGTCGCGACGGCGAGGCCGCCCATCACCGCCAGCGCCATCGGCCCCCAGAACAGCTCGACCGAGATCGGCACCATGCCGAGGATCGCGGCGGCCGCGGTCAGCAGGATCGGCCGGAGCCGCCCGGTGGTCGCCAGGATGACCGCGTCCCAGGGCTTCTGGCCGGCGGCGATATCGGTCTCGATCTGGTCGATCAGGATGACCGAGTTGCGGATGATCATCCCGGCGAGCGCGATCACGCCGAGGATGGCGACGAAGCCCAGCGGCCGGCCGGTGATCAGCAACGCGGCGACCACGCCGATCAGGCCGAGCGGCGCCACGCTCATGGCGAGGAGCATGCGCTGCACGCTCTGCAGCTGGATCATGAGCAGCAGGGTCATCAGGATCAGCATGACCGGGACGACCGCCAGCACCGGGTTCAGCCCCTTGGCGCTGTCCTCGACCGAGCCGCCGACCTCGACGGCATAGCCCAGCGGCAGCTTGGCGCCGAACGCGGCGACCTTCGGCGCCAGCTGGCGGACGACCGTCGCGGCTTCGACGCCCTGCGTGACGTCGGCCTGGACGGTGATGGTCGGCAATCGGTTGCGCCGCCAGATCAGCGGGTCCTCGAAGCCGTATTGCAGTTCCGCCACGCTGCCGAGCGTGATCGCATGGCCGTTCTCCAGCGTGATCTGCAGATCGCGGAGCGTCTCCATGCTCGCCCGCTCGCCGGGTTCGGCGCGCGCGACGACGTCGATCAGGTAGATGCCGTCGCGGACCTGGGTGATGCGGGTGCCGGAGACGACCTGGTTGATGGTCCGCGCCAGCGATTCCGAGCTGACGCCGACCAGCCGGGCCGCGTCCTGGTTCACCTTGAGGCGGATCACCTTCGCCGTCTCGTTCCAGTCGAAATTGACCAGGTGCACGCTGGGATTGGTGCGCAGGATCGCCGCCAGTTCGTCGGCATAGGCGCGCACCCGCTCCGGATCGCCGCCGCCGATCCGGTACTTCACCGGCCAGCCGACCGGCGGCCCCATCTCGAGCGGGCTGACCCGGCCGAGCAGGACGTCGAAGTCCTCGTCCAGCGCCTTCCGCAGTTGCGCGATCAGGGCGTTGCGCTCGTCGAAGCCTTTCGCGACCACGACCGCCTGGGCGAAGTTGTCGGCGGGCGGCTTCGGGTCCAGCGGCAGATAGAACCGGACGGCGCCCTCGCCCACGTAGAAGGTGAAATGGTCGACGTTGGGGTTGCCGACCAGGAGCTTCTCGAACTTCTCCGCTTGTGCCGCGGTCGCCTGCATGGACGCACCGGCCGGCAGGCGCAGGTCGACGATGATCTCCGGCCGCTCCGACGGCGGAAAGAACTGCTGCTGGAGTTGGTCCAGCCCGAACACCGAGAGGGCGAACAGCGCCGCCGTGCCGGCCACGACCAGGAGCCTCGCGTTGAGGCAGCGCAGGAGCACCGGGCGGAACAGCCGGTCGAGCCGGCTGGGTTCCGCGCCACCGCCATGCTTCGCCGCCGGTGTCCGCGGCAGGATCGCGATGCCGATCAGCGGGGCGAAGATCACCGCTACGATCCACGATAGGAGCAGCGCGATGCTGACCACGGCAAAGATCGAGAACGTATATTCGCCGGCCGCACTCTGGGCGAATCCGATCGGCACGAAGCCGGCGCAGGTCACGAGCGTCCCGGTCAGCATCGGGAAGGCGGTCGAGGTATAGGCGAAGGTCGCGGCCTTCTCGAGCTCCATCCCCTCCTCGATCTTCTTGATCATCATCTCGACCGTGATGATCGCGTCGTCGACCAGCAGGCCGAGCGCGATGATCAGCGCGCCCAGCGACACCCGCTGAAGCTCGATGCCGAACACCTTCATGCACAGGAAGGTCATCACCAGCACCAGCGGAATGCAGAACGCGACCACCAGGCCCGCCCGGAAGCCGAGGCTCAAAAAGCTGATCGCCAGCACGATGAGCACGGCCTCGATCAGGACTTCCATGAACCCGTCGACCGCCTCTTTGACCACCACCGGCTGGTCGGAGACGAGATAGGCCTCGATGCCGACCGGCAGGTCGCTTTTCAGGCGCGCCATGCGCGCCTTGAGCTCGCGGCCGAGGTCCAGGACGTCGCCGCCGGCCTTCATCGAGATCGCGAGGCCGATTGCCGGCTCGCCGTTGTAGCGGAACTGCGGCTTCGGCGGATCGACCGTGCCGCGCTTGATGTCGACCACGTCCTCCAGGTGGAAGAACCGGTCGTTGACCCGAAGGCTCAGCCCGCGGAGGCTTTGCTCGGACTGGAACTCGCCGCTGACGCGAACCGCAATCTGGTCGCTGCCCGTGTTGACGATGCCGCCGGGGACGAGCGCGTTCTGCGCCCTGAGGCTGGCGGCGATCTGATCGATGGTGATGCCGAGGCTGGCGAGGCGCCGGGTCGAGAACTTGAGATAGATCGTCTCGTCCTGGGCCCCGATCAACTCGATCTTGCCGACGCCGGGAATGCGCAGCAGATCGGCGCGCACGAACTCGACATAGTCGCGAAGCTCGCGGGCGCTGAACCCGTCGGCGGTGAAGGCGTAGATCGTGCCGAAGGTGTCGCCGAAATCGTCGTTGAAGAACGGTCCCAGAACGCCCTCCGGCAACGTGGCCTGGATGTCGCCGATCTTCTTGCGGACCTGGTACCAGATCTCCGGCATGTCCTTCGGCGGCGTCGCTTCTTTCAGGTTGACGTAGATCACCGACTGGCCGGGCTTGGTGTAGCTGGACAGGAAGTCGAGCGACGGGATCTCCTCGAGCTTCTTCTCGAGCCGATCGGTGACCTGCGCCATGGTTTCGAGCGTGGTGGCGCCGGGCCACAGCGCGCCCACGACCATGGTCTTGACGATCACCGCCGGATCTTCGTCGCGGCCGAGGCTGAAATACGACGCCACGCCGGAGATGGTGAACAGGACCATCAGGTAGACGACGAACGATCGGTGGCGGAGCGCCCACTCCGACAGATTGGCGTTCGTCATGAGCCGGTGCCGTCCAGCAGCCTCACCTTCTGGCCGGCGGCCAGCTTCTGCACGCCGGCGGTGACGACCCGGTCGCCCTTGGCCAAGCCGTCGCTCACGACCACGCTGTCGGCCTCGTAGCGCAGCACCGAGACCGGCTTCACGCGCACTTCGCTCCTCTCGGCATCGACGACCCACACCGCCGGCTTGCCGCCGCTCTGAAAGACGGCCGTCGGCGGCAGGTAGACCACATCCTTGCCGGGGAGCTTCAGGCGCCCGACCACCGCCGAGCCCAGCAGCATGGTCTCCGGTGCCTCGGGCAGCGCGATCCGTACCGTGAAGGTCCGCGTCACCGGGTCGGCGACCGGGGCCAGCTCGCGGACGCGGCCCATGGTCTTGATCCGGGGGTCGCTCAGCAACGCGACCTCGACCTGCGGGTCGTCGGGCGCGGCGAACAGCTTGCCCTCTGGCACCGCGAACACGGCGTCCTTCTCGCCGGGCTTCGCCAGGCGCACGATCATCTGGCCGGCACGAACGATCTGTCCCGCCTCGGCGCCCACCGCGGTGACCACGCCGTCATCGTCCGCGGTCAGCACCGCGTAGGCGACGCGGTCGCGCGCACCCTGCAGATTGGCGCGCGCACCGTCGCGGCGCGCCTCGGCCACGCGCAAGGCGCTGAGGGCCGCCTCGTAGCGCGCCCGGGTCGTGTCGCCCTCGGGCAGGAGTTGGCGTTGGCGGGCCTCCTGCGGCTGGGCCTCGGCGACCTGCGCCTCCGCGGCGCTGAGGTCGGCCTGGGCGCCGCGCAGCGCGTTGCGCTGGTCGGCGTCATCGAGACGGGCCAGCTCCTGGCCTTTCTTCGCGGTAGCGCCGACATCGACGCGGCGGCTGACCATCTTGCCGTCGATCCTGAAGCCGAGGTCCCATTCGGTGCGGGCGTGGATCTCGCCGGTGCCGGTGATCGTGTCGTCGAGCTGGCGCGGTTCGACGACGATGGTGCGGACCGGGCGGATATCGGCCGCCGGCTTCGGCGGCTCATCGCAGGCGCCGAGCAGCAGGACGCCCAGCAGGACTCCCGGAGCCGACAAGCGTGGCGTGACTGTTCCCCGGCCCTTCATTATCGACCGGCCGCGGGCGGCGCGCGGTCGCCGTCCGGGATGTCGGTCCCGAACCAGCGCGTGCGCTCTTGATCGTAGTGGCGGTCCGGATCGTAGACCTCCACGGGCAGCGCCAGTTCTGTCGCCGTCAGACTGCCGACCGCCTGCACCAGCTGATAGCTGAGCGCCGTCGTATCGCGCTCGGCGGTCGCCAGATTGATGCTGGCGGTGAACACGTCCTGCTGGGCGTTCAGCACCTCGATCACCGTGCGCAGGCCCACCTGCTGCTCCCGCTGCACGCCCTGCAAGGCGGTCTCCGCGGCGCTCGCCTGCGTGTGCAGCCACTCGACCTGGGCGCGCGCCGAGGTCAGCAATTCCCAGGTCTGCGTCGCGGCCTGGGTGGTCGAGCGGCGCTGCGTCTCGACGTCGGTGCGCCGCTGGCCGGCGGTCTCCTTCGCCGCGCGCGCCTGGGCGTCGACGAAGCCGGCCTGGTAGAGCGGCATCGTCACGCTGAGCGAGACCGTTGCGTTGTCTTGCTGGACACCGCGGAACAGCACCTCGGTGTTGCGCTGGACGATGCCGTTCAGGCTGACGCTCGGCAGCTTCTGGCCGAGGACCAAATCCACCCCGTCGGCCGCCGCCTTCTCGTTGAAATGGGCCACCGCGATATCCGGGTTTCGGCCGATGCCGGCGTCGAGATCGGCCACGCTGGTCGGCACGCCCGGCGGCGGATGCGCCCGCGAGACCCGCGTCGGCGCCGGCAGGCCGACGACTTGCAGATAGACCGCGCGCGAGGCGGCGAGGTTTCCCTCGGCCTGGATCCGGCTCGCATGGCCTTGTGCGTGCCGCGACTCGGCTTGCGAGAGGTCGGTGCGCGTCACGTCCTGCACCCGGAACTGGCGCAAGGTTGCGTCGAGCTGCTGGGCCAGCGTCTGCTCGTTCCTGATGCTGATGTCCAGGATCTCCTGGTCGCGGAACAGGTTGATGTGCGCCGTGGCCGCCGCAAGCAGCACCTGCTGCTCGGCGCTCTGCAAGGCGGCGCGGCCGGCCTGGATCTGGTTCTCGGCCTGGCTCACGCCGGCGAGCGTCTGGCCGCCGCGGTATAGCGGCTGGGTGACCAGGACGCTCGCCGAATCGGGTGTCCGCCAGGAGCGTTCGTTGAACGCGGGGAAGGTGTTCGTCGGATCGCGGGTGCGATCCACATCGCGCGCTTTGCCCACCGCTCCATTAACCATGACCGTCGGCCGCCAGCCCGACAGGGCCTGCGGCACGCCCTCGTCGAGCGCGCGCAGCTGCTGGCGCGCCGCGAGAAGCTGGGGATTGGTGCGGTAGGCCGCCGCCATGGCGTCGTCGACGGTCTGCCCCGGCGCCGGCGTCGCCAAGCCGGGCCCGGCCGCGGCACAAACGCCCGCCAGCAGCAGCTTCAGCATCCGGAGCCCCCGCATGGTCCCCCTCCGTCTGATGATCCGGGCCTCGCCCTGCCCGGTGCTGGAAAGAAGAATACCGGAAATTCGCGGGAAGCGGGTGGGGTTCCGACAGGACCGGTCAGCCGTTCTCGGCCAGCACGGTTCCGGCGAGATAGAGGGAGCCGCAGATCAACACCCGCGACGGTCCCAGGCCGGCCAGGTCCGCCACGGCGTCGCGCATGGATGCGGCGGTGGCGACGTCGGCGATTCCGGCCCGGCGGGCGGCGGTCGCGACCGCGTCGGCCGACAGCGCCAGCGGCTCGCCGGGGATCGTCACCGTCCGCACCCGCCGCGCGTGCGGCGCAAGGTGCGCGATGAACGGTTCCGGCGCCTTGGTCGACAGCATGCCGAACACGACGTCGAGCGGCTTGTCGCGGTTCGCCTGGGCCCAGTCGGCCAGCACCTCGCCGGCCGCCTCGTTGTGGCCGCCGTCGAGGAACAGCTCGCCGCCCGGCGGCATCAGGGCCGCGAGCGCGCCGCGCGCCAGGTGCTGCAGCCGGGCCGGCCATTCGATCGCCTGAAGCCCGGCGCGCAGCTCCACGTCGGTGATGTTGAATCGCCCGATGCGGTCCAAGGTCGCCACCGCGAGCGCCGCGTTGTCGACTTGGTGCCGGCCGGGCAGGGACGGGCGCGGCAGCTCGACGGTGCGGCGGCCGTGATAGGTGAAGCCGTCGGCCAGCACCTCGATCCGCCATTCGACGCCGCGGCGGAATGGCACCGCCCCAGTCTCCGCCGCCCGCGAGGTCAGCACCAGCGACGCCGCCTCGGGCTGCAGGCCGATGACGGCCGGCACGCCGGATTTCAGGATGCCGGCCTTCTCGCCGGCGATCTGGCAGAGCGTATTGCCGAGATACTGCATGTGATCGAACGACACCGGCGTGATCACGGTGGCAAGCGGTGATGCGACGATGTTCGTCGCATCGAGCCGTCCGCCCATGCCGGTCTCGAGCAGCGCCACGTCCGCGGCACTGCGCGCGAACGCGAGAAATGCCGCGGCGGTCGTCACCTCGAAGAAGGTGATCGGCGCGCCGGCGTTGCGGCGCTCGATCTCCTCGAGCACGGCCGCGAGCTCTGCCTCCTCGATGAGGGCGCCGGCGAGGCGGATGCGCTCGGAAAAGCGCACCAGGTGCGGCGAGGTGTAGACATGCACGCGATAGCCGGCGGCCTCCAGCAGGGCACGCAATGTGGCGACCGTGGAGCCTTTGCCGTTGGTGCCGGCGACGTGGATGACCGGCGGGAGATGCCGCTCCGGATGGTCCAGGACCTCCATCAGGCGCCACACCCGGTCGAGCGACAGGTCGATCGCCCTCGGGTGCAGGACCTTCAGGCGTTCGAGGATCGGGTCGGCGACGGAGGGGACGCTCAGCGTAGAACGCCTCTAGCGCGGATTAGGCGACGGGATTTCGAGTCCGGGCCGCGGCAGCGGCAGCACTTCGGCGCTGGGCGTCGGCTTCAGCAGCAGATTGAGCGTGCGGATCAGGGTCTCGCGCAGCTTGTGCCGGTGCACCACCATGTCGACCATGCCGTGGTCGAGCAGGTATTCGGAGCGCTGAAAACCGGCCGGCAGCTTCTCGCGGATCGTCTCCTCGATCACGCGCGCCCCGGCAAAGCCGATGATCGCGCCGGGCTCGGCGATCGCGATGTCGCCCAGCATCGCGAACGACGCCGACACGCCGCCGGTGGTCGGATCGGCGAGGAGGACGATGAACGGCAGGCCGGCCTCCTTGACCTGCTCGGCCGCGATCACGGTGCGCGGCAGCTGCATGAGGGACAGGATGCCCTCCTGCATGCGCGCGCCACCCGACGCCGGGATGACGATCAGCGAGGCCTGCTGCAGCACCGCGAGCTTCGCCGCCGCGACCAGGCCTTCGCCGACCGCGAGCCCCATCGAGCCCCCGAGGAAATCGAATTCAAAGGCAGCGGCGACCACGGACAGTCCACCAACCCGCCCATGCGCCACCAGGATGGCGTCGCTCTCGGCGGTCTTCTCGCGCGCGTCCTTGAGGCGGTCGCTGTAGCGCTTGCGGTCGCGGAACCGCAAGGGGTCGGCCGGCGTCTTCGGCAGCTCGATACGGGCATAGGCGCCGTCGTCGAACAGCAGCTCCAGCCGCCGCTTGGCGCGCATCCGCAAGTGATGGCCGCAATGCGGACAGACCCGCTGGTTCGCCTCCAGGTCGCGATGGAAGACCATCTTCGTGCAGGCCGGACACTTGTCCCACAGGTTCTCCGGCACGTCCGCCTTGCGGACCAGCGCCTTGATCTTCGGCCGGATGAAGCTCGTCAGCCAGTTCATGGGCCGACCGTTTGTTTCTTCGTCATTGCCCGGCCAGTCTTCTCTTCGCGCCCGTCCGCGGCCTTGAAGGCCGCGAACGCAGCGCAGGTCCGGGCAATCCATGGTTCAGCGGCACGATGGATGCCCGCCTTCGCGGGCATGACGAATGAAAATCCAAGGCGATCGAGCATTCGCGATCAAGCCTCCGCCTTCACCTTGCGCCGGGCACTGTGGACAGCGTTGGCCACCCCTTCGACGAAGCGCAGCGCATTGCGCACGACGTCGCCCGAGCCGCCCAGGATCTCGACCAGGGCCGAGCCGACCACCGCCGCGTCGGCGACGTTCGCGATCTCCGCCGCCTGGCCGGGCGTCTTGATGCCGAAGCCGACCGCGATCGGCAGCTCGGTGGATTTGCGGAAGCGGGTGACCGACGACGAGATCTGGTCGATGGCGCCCGATTTGGTCCCGGTGATGCCGAGCACCGCCACGTAGTACAGGAAGCCCGACGCGCCTTCGAGGACGGTCGGCAGGCGCTTCTCGTCCGTCGTCGGTGTGGCCAGCCGGATCAGATCGAGCCCGGCCCCCTTCGCGTGCGGGCGCAGCTCGCCGTCCTCTTCCGGCGGCAGATCGACGATGATCAATCCGTCGGCCCCCGCCTTCTTGGCCTCGGCGGCGAAGGTTTCGACGCCGAACCGGTAGATCGGATTGTAGTAACCCATCAGGACGACCGGCGTGTCGGGGTCGCTACGGCGGAATTCGGCGACCATGTCGAGCGTGCGCCGGAGCGAGGCGCCCGCCTTGGCGGAACGCAAGCCCGCCGCCTGGATCGCCGGCCCGTCGGCCATCGGATCGGAGAACATCATGCCGATCTCGACGATGTCGGCGCCGGCCTTGGGCAGGCCGCGCAACACTTGCATCGAGGTCGCATAGTCGGGATCGCCGGCCATGGTGAAAGTGATGAGCCCGGCGCGGTTGTCGCGCTTCAGCTGGCTGAAGCGGGCGGCGATGCGGCTCACAGCTTCGTTCCCAGCGCGTTGGCGACCGTGTAGACGTCCTTGTCGCCGCGGCCGGACAGCCCCAGCACCATCAGGTGATCGCGCGGCAGGGTCGGTGCCCGCTTCATCACCTCGGCGACCGCATGCGCCGATTCCAGCGCCGGCAGGATGCCCTCGAGCTTGGTGCACAGCTGGAAGGCCTCGAGGGCCTCCTTGTCGGTGATCGGCACGTAGCTCACACGCTCCAGGTCGTGAAGCCACGAGTGCTCGGGGCCGATGCCCGGATAGTCGAGGCCGGCGGAGATCGAATGCGCCTCGGTGATCTGGCCGTCGTCGTCCTGCAGGAGATAGGTGCGGTTGCCATGCAGCACGCCGGGCTTGCCGCCGGTGAGCGACGCCGCGTGCTTGCCGGTCTCGATGCCGTGGCCGGCCGCCTCGACCGCGATCATCTGCACCGAGGACTCGTCGAGGAATGGGTAGAACAGGCCGATCGCGTTCGACCCGCCGCCGACACAAGCGACCAGCGAATCCGGCAGGCGGCCTTCGGCCTCCTTCAGCTGCTGGCGCACCTCGTCGCCGATCACGCATTGGAAATCGCGCACCATGGCCGGATAGGGATGCGGGCCGGCGGCCGTGCCGATCAGGTAATACGTCGTGTCGACATTGGCCACCCAGTCGCGTAGCGCGTCGTTCATCGCGTCCTTCAGGGTCGCCGAGCCGGACGTCACCGGCTTCACCTCGGCGCCGAGCAGCTTCATGCGGAACACGTTGGGCTTCTGGCGCTCGATGTCGGTGGTGCCCATGTAGACCGTGCACGGCAGGTTGAAGAGAGCGCACACCGTGGCGGTGGCGACGCCGTGCTGGCCGGCGCCGGTCTCGGCGATGATGCGGGTCTTGCCCATCCGGCGCGCGAGCAGGATCTGCGCCATGCAGTTGTTGATCTTGTGCGCGCCGGTGTGGTTCAGCTCCTCGCGCTTGAAGTAGACCTTGGCGCCGCCGAGGTGCTGCGTCAGCCGCTCGGCGAAATAGAGCGGGCTCGGCCGGCCGACATACTGCTTCAGGTAATAGCCGAGCTCGCGGTGAAACTCGGGGTCCGTCTTGGCCGCGTTGTACGCCCGCTCGACCTCGAGGACGAGCGGCATCAGGGTCTCGGCGACGTAGCGGCCGCCAAAGATGCCGAAATGGCCGCGGTCGTCGGGCCCGGTGCGGTAGGAATTAACGGGAGCCGGCATGACGCCCCGAACGAAATTGCCCCGGTTGGAGGTTGGATCGCTTATTAACCACAGGGGACGCGGGGAAGCGAGATTTTCTTGGGCCCCGCGGCCGGCCGTCAAAGCGACCGCGCGGCCTTAATGAACTCTCTGATCTTAAAGACATTTTTGTGCCCTGGCCGGTCCTCGACCCCGGACGAAACGTCGACCGCCGTTGCCGCCGCGACGCGCACCGCCTTCGCCACATTGGTGGCATCGAGCCCGCCCGACAGCAGCCATGGCCGCGCGAACGACTTGCCGCCGAGCAGCCGCCAGTCGAACGATTCGGCGTTGCCGCCGGGCAGGGCACCTTTGCGCTTCGGCGGCTTGGCGTCGAACATCAGCCAGTCGGCGCTGTCGGCATAGGTGCTGGCCGCCTTCAGATCGCCGGCGGCGCTGACCGGGAGCGCCTTGATCACCGGCCGGCCGAAGCGGCGCCTGATCGCCGCGACGCGCTCCGGCGTTTCCCGGCCGTGCAGCTGGACGAGGTCGGCCCGCAGCAGGTCCAGCGTGCGGCTGAGCGCCGCGTCGTCCGGATCGACGAACACCGCCACGCGCTTCACCGGCTTGGGCAGTTTCGCCGCCAGCGCCGCCGCGGTTTCGGGTTCGATGTAGCGCGGACTCGGCGGATAGAAGATGAAGCCGGCGAAATCCGCCGTCGCCGCCGCGCGCACCGCGTCCAGCGAATTCAACCCGCAGATTTTCACCAGGATGGACATACGTGTTCGCTATGCAGAGCGCCAGCCGTGAGTCACCCGCGCGCCCGGATGGGCGCGCGCCCGCGAGCATTTAGGGTTGGTGTGGCGGCTAAATGCGAGCGGGTCATGAAATTAAAGGTGCGATCTCATCCGCAATCTTCGCCAGTGCCGCCGCGGGATCGTCGGCCTGGGTGATCGGCCGGCCCACCACGAGATAATCGGCGCCAAGCCGGATCGCTTCGGACGGTGTCATGGCGCGCTTCTGGTCGTCCGTTCCGGTCGCGGCCGGGCGGATGCCGGGTGTGACAAGCACGAAGTCGCGGCCGCAGTCGGCGCGCAGCGCCTGCAGCTCGTGCGGCGAGCACACCACGCCGTCGAGCCCCGAGGTCTGGGCGAGGGCGGCGAGCCGCCGCACCTGGTCGCGCACCGGCCCGGCCTGGCCGACTGCCTTGAGGTCGGCCTCGTCGAGGCTGGTCAGCACGGTGATCGCCAGCAGCATCGGCCGCGACGAGCCGGCAGCTTTGGCGGCCTCCGCGGCGGCGCGCATCATCGCCTCGCCGCCGGCACTGTGGATGGTGAGAAACCGGGGCGACACGCTGCACGCGGCGCGCACGCCGCCGGCCACGGTGTTCGGGATATCGTGCAGCTTGAGATCGAGGAACAGCGGCAGCGGCCCCGCGACCGCCCGCACCCCTTGCGGGCCGTTGGCGACGAAGAATTCGAGGCCGAGCTTGACGAAGCCGAGCCGGGGCCCGACGCGGCCGATATCGGCATGCGCGTCCGCGAGGGTCATGCGGTCGATGGCGACAATGATTCGCGAGGCGGGGTCGGGCATCGGCGGTTCCACGAAGAGGTCGGCTTGGTCGGCCCGTGTTTTAGCACGTCCGGCGTTCAGGTGGGCAACCGCCCCGCGGCCCAGGCCGACAGCTCCTGCGGGGCCAGGTCGCCCCGGATCGCGCGCGCCAGCTCGAGCCCGACCAGGGCGCCGAACTTGAAGCCGTGGCCGGAAAAGCCGCTCAGCATCCAGCCGCGGGCGCCCAGCGGCTCGACGATGAATCTCTCCTGCGGCTCGACGTCGTAGAAGCAGATCTTCGCCTCCTTGATCGCGTAGCGCTCGAACTGGCGGAGCGACCGCGCGCAGAGATCGAGCAGCCGGTGTGTCTCCTCGCCGGTCGCTGCGCGGTCGCGATCCGGATCCCCGGTCAGCGTGAAGGCGTGGTTGCCGATCTTGAGCCCGCTGGTGCCGCCGCCCGGCAGGGGGCGCGGCGGGACGACATAGAAGCCGGAGGTGAGATCGAGGTCGAGCACCATCGGATGGGCCATCCAGGCCGCGGCGAGATCGGGCGGCGGAGTCAGATACATCACCGTCTGGCGCGACGGCGTCACGCGCGGCTGCAACGCCGGTACAAGACGTGTCGCCCAGGGTCCCGCCGCGACGATGAGGAGATCGGCGTCGACCGGCTGGTCGCCGCGGATGTCGTCCGCGATCCACAGACGTCCGCGCTCGGGATCGACCCGGCGGACCAGGATCTCGGATCCGATGTCGACGCCCCGCCCATCGAGGTAACGGGCGAGATGGGCCACGATGCGCCGCGCGAACAAGCTGCCGCCGGAGTCCAGCACCAAGCCCCCGCGGACGTGGTCGGCCGCCAGCATGGGATAAGTCTCGATCACGCCGCGCGGTCCGACCCGTTTGAACGGAATGCCTTCCGCAGCGAGCGTCTCCGCGGTGTCGGCCGTCCATGGATCGCCGCGGTCGAGGACCAGCGTGCCGGTCGGCGCGTAATGCGTGGCGCCGAGATCGGCCCAGAGCTGGTCCCAAGCCGCATAGGCGGGCCCGATCATCCGCGTGTAGCCCCGCTCGGCGCCGTACGGGTGGCGGATCAGGCGATGCTCGTCGACCGAGGAGCCGAGCGGATTGGGGAGCGTCCCCTGCTCGAACACGGTGACGCTGTGGCCGTCGCGCGCCAGCGCCCAGGCCGACGCCAGCCCCATGATTCCGCCGCCCACGATGGAGATCTTCATGCGGCGGCTCTACCACGGCGATTGCCGTGAGTCACCCGCGCGCCTGGATAGGCGCGCGCCGCCCGAGCAGCTAGGGTTGGTGTGGCGGCTAGCTGCGAGGGCGGCCAAATTATCTTAAAGTCGTGATTTCGTCGCGCGTGCTTTCGAACAGCAGCACCGCAGCCGCGAGGTCCTCGAGCGCCGTGCCGACCGATTTGAACAGCGTGATCTGGTTGTAGAAGCTGCGGCCGGAACAGCGCCCTTGCGTGAGCTCGGCGAGATCGCCGGCGATCGACTGCTCCATCAGCACGCCGCTCTTCAGCGGCTGCACGATGTCGCCGGCCTCCTCGATCGCGACCGGCGAATCGACATAGACGCGCGAGCGGTCGATTGCCTCGTCGTCAGCCTCGCGCATACTCGGCGTGAAGCCGCCGACGAGGTCGAGATGCTGGCCGGGCTTCAGCCACTCGCCGCGGATCAGCGGCTCCTGGCTCAACGTGGCACAGGAGATCACGTCGGCGGCGGTTACGGCCCCAGCGAGATCGCGGGTCGCGGTGACGGTGAGATAGCGGTTCGACAAGGTGCGCGCGAGGCGCTCGGCCTTCTCGGGCGAGCGACTCCAGATCGCGACCTCGCGGATCGGCCGCACCGTGGCATGCGCCAGGATCAGGTGCGGGGCGAGGGCTCCGGTGCCGATCATCAACAGGCGGTGCGCGTCCTGGCGCGCGAGATACTTCGCCGCCAGCGCCGAGGCGGCGGCGGTGCGGCGCAATGTCAGCATCCGCCCGTCGGCGACGAGCAGCGGCTCTCCGGTGCGGCCGGACATCAGGACGTAGGTGCCGGCGACCGAGGACAGGCTGCGGGCGTTGTTGCCGGGGAAGACGGTGACGATCTTGGTCCCGAGATAGCGGCCCTCCTGCCACGCCGGCATCAGCAGCAGCGTGGCATCCTCCGTGCCGGGGACGCGGATCGTGTGATGGTGGCGCGGCGGGACTATGCCACCGCCGCGGAACGCCTGCCGAAGCTGCTCGACCAGCGGTTCGGTCTCCAGGGTTTCGACGGCACTGGCGTCGAGAACGCGCATAAGCCGCTCAATGCAAAAGGGGGACCGGGGGCGGTGGCGCCGATTGTGCCGCATCCGGTCGCGCCGCGTCGATAGCCCGCGCGGCGGGCTTGGCCGCTTCCAGCGCCTCCAACCGCAATTTGAGATTTTGAGCCTCGCGTTCGAGCGTGTCGGCGCGCCGCGTCTCCCGCCGCGCGCGCTTGCGGGCACCGCGGCCCGACCACCACCCGGCGAGCACTCCGACGACCACCCCGACATACAGCGCGCCGATGATCGCGACGAACAGCGGAACCTCGATCGGCTCGGCGAGCGGCCACAGGCTGATCGTCACCGGGGCCCTATTGGCCACGGCAAAGAACGCTGCCACCAGCAACAGCGGCACACCGACGATCCAGAGGAGGAGCTTCATGGGCGCGCCGCCCGCTTATCAATCAAAGCAGCCATGGGTTCCCGCGGGCGCGGGACGGATCCTGTCCCCGCCGGGTCAGGACTTGCCGTTCAGCTTTTCGCGCAGCTCTTTGCCGGTCTTAAAAAACGGGACCGCCTTTTCGGCGACCTGGACCGCTTCGCCGGTGCGCGGGTTCCGTCCCACCCGCGACTGCCGGCGCTTGACCGAGAACGCGCCGAAGCCGCGCAACTCCACCCGGTCGCCGCGGGCCAAAGCCCCGGTGATCTCGTCGAACACGGTCGACACGATGCGCTCGACGTCGCGCTGATAGAGATGCGGATTGCGCTCGGCGAGCTTGAGGATCAGTTCGGACTTGGTCATGGCGTGGCGCGCTAACCTGTTTCCGGGGCCGTCCCTATGTCTGCCGCCGCCTCTCGTGGCGGGTCAGAGGGCCCGTAAGTCCGTGATCCGGCTAACGAGTCCCAAAGTCAGGGTGCCAGAGCGCCACCAGCCCGTCAAGGGTAAGCCTCTCAGACAAATACGTTTTTCCGGTCAGGGCCCGGACCATGCTGTCGGCCATGCCGGAGAAGAAATCGTCCTCGCGGGGGATATCGAGCTTGCGCGCCGGCAGGGACTGCGGCACTCCGCGCGTGGCAAGCCATGCCCGTGCCTCGGGCTCGCCGCCAATCTGGTCGATCAGGCCGTTCGCCAGAGCCTGACGGCCGGTGAACACGCGCCCATCGGCGAGTTCATGCACCTTCGTCGGCGGCAGGTTGCGGCTGGCCGCCACCATGTCCTGGAACATGGCGTACATGTCGTTCACCAGGGCCTGGGTCGCCTCTCTCCCTTCCGGGGTCAGCTTCTCCAGGGGTGAGGGCACGGCCTTGAGCGGTGCGCTCTTGATGGCCTCGGGTTGGATGCCGAGCTTGGCCAGAAGCCCGGTGACGTCGGCCGATTGCAGGATCACCCCGATCGAGCCGGTGATGGTGCCTTCGCGCGCAAAGATGCGCTCCGCGGCGAGGGCCACCATGTAGCCGCCCGAGGCCGCCATCTCGCCCATGACGGCGACGACCGGCTTCTTCGCCGCGACGGCGTGGAGTTGACGGAACAGCGATTCGCCGCCGACCACGGTCCCTCCCGGGCTGTCGATCCGCACCAGCAGCGCTTTCGCGCGACTGTCGTCGGCGAGCTTCATCAGCGCCCGCTCGCGGTCGCGGTCGGTCGAGATGATGCCCTTCACCTCCAGCACCGCGACATGGTCGCGCATATCGTAGAAGCCCAAGCGGCCGACGCCGACGCCGATGGCGACCAGCGCCAGCAGGATGGCGAGGATCCGCCAAACCGAGAGATGGCGCTTGAGCCGGCGGCGGTCGATCAGCGAATCGGGGTCGGGCGGCAGGGGGGGCGGCTGCATGGCGCGGCCTACGGAGGAAAGTGGCTTGAAAAGCAAAGGGCGGCTGAGTTTAACCCAGCCGCCCCGGAGAGCCTATCGTCTCAAGGTTACTCTTTGTCCTTGCGGGCCCGGCTGATTGCCGCCCCCAGGATGTCGCCGAGGCTGGCGCCGGAATCCGACGATCCGTACTGCGCCATCGCCTCCTTGTCCTCGTCGACCTCCTTGGCCTTGATCGACAAGGTGATGCGACGCGTAGCGCGGTCGATATTGGTGATCTTGGCATCGACCTTTTCGCCGACCGCGAAGCGGTCCGGCCGCTGCTCGCTGCGCTCGCGCGACAGGTCGGACTTGCGGATGAAGCCGAGCACGCCGCCGTCGAGGGCGACCTCCAGGCCGGCATCCTGGGACGAGGTGACGGTCCCGGTGACCACCGAGCCCTTCTTCAGGGTATCGCCGGCGGTCTCGAACGGATCGCTCTCGAGCTGCTTGATGCCGAGCGAGATGCGCTCCTTCTCGACGTCGACGTCGAGCACCTTCACTTTCACCCGGTCGCTCTTCTTGTAGTTCTTGATCGCGTCCTCGCCCGGCAGCTTCCAGTCGAGGTCCGAGAGATGGACCATGCCGTCGATCTCGCCGGGCAGGCCGACGAACAGGCCGAACTCGGTGATGTTCTTGACCTCGCCCTCGAGCTCGGTGCCTTGCGGGTGCTTCTCCTTGAAGGCCTCCCACGGATTGGCGAAGCACTGCTTGAGGCCGAGGCTGATCCGGCGCTTCTGAGAGTCGACGTCCAGCACCATCACCTCGACCTCCTGGCTGGTCGAGACGATCTTGCCGGGGTGGACGTTCTTCTTGGTCCAGCTCATCTCCGAGACGTGCACGAGACCCTCGATGCCGGGCTCAAGCTCGACGAACGCGCCGTAGTCGGTGATGTTGGTGACGCGGCCCTTGAACTTCGTACCCACCGGGTACTTGGCGGCGACACCCTCCCACGGATCGGCTTCGAGCTGCTTCATGCCGAGCGAGATACGCTGCGTCTCGGGGTTGAAGCGGATGACCTGCACGGTCACCTGCTGGCCGATTTGCAGGGCCTCGCTCGGATGGTTGATGCGGCGCCACGCGATGTCGGTGACGTGCAGCAGGCCGTCGACGCCGCCGAGGTCCACGAACGCGCCGTAGTCGGTGATGTTCTTGACCACGCCCTGCAGGACCTGGCCTTCCTTGAGCGAGGCGACGAGCTCGGAGCGCTGCTCGGCGCGGGTTTCCTCGAGGACGGCGCGGCGCGACACGACGATGTTGCCGCGCGAACGGTCCATTTTCAGGATCTGGAAGGGCTGCGGCGTGCCGATCAGCGGCGTCACGTCGCGCACCGGCCGGATGTCGACCTGGCTGCCGGGCAGGAAGGCCACCGCACCGCCGAGGTCGACGGTGAAGCCGCCCTTGACCCGGCCGAAGATGACGCCGGTCACGCGGCTGTTGTCCTTGAACGACTTCTCGAGCTGGCCCCACGCTTCTTCGCGCTTGGCCTTCTCGCGGCTGAGCACGCACTCGCCGTTCTTGTCTTCCATCCGCTCGACGAACACGTCGACGATGTCGTTGACCTTGAGCTCGGCCGGCTGGCCGGGCTGCGCGAACTCTCGCAGCGCCACGCGGCCTTCGGCCTTGAGGCCGACATCGATGATCGCGAAGTCGTTTTCGACCGCGATCACGCGGCCCTTGGTGACGTAGCCGCCGAAGCCGCTCGACTTGCTGAGCGACTCTTCGAGCAGCTCGGCGAAATTCTCTTGTGCCATGGAAAACCCTTTCGTGGCCGGTCGTCCGTGCTGCGGGGTGCAGCCTGCCGACGCCGGGGCTGGTGGTTCGCGGACCCTGAGGACGATCCTCAGCCGCGGTTCCGGGACTGGATGAACTCGAGCGCCTTTTGAAAGGCCTGATCGGGATTTAATCCCGTCGTATCAAGGTCATAGGCGTCATCCGCCTTTTTGAGGGCGGCGACGCCTCGGCTTTGATCGCGCTCGTCGCGATCCTTCATGTCCTGCAGAACGCGGGCGTATGTAGCAGCATCCCCCCGCGCCTGCAACTCCTTGAATCGGCGCTCTGCCCGGGTTTCGGGCGAGGCGTGGACATAGAGCTTGATCACCTCGGGGCCGGGGCAGATCACGGTCCCGATGTCGCGCCCGTCGAGCACGGCGCCGCGCTTGCCCGCCGGCGGGTGGTGCGCGAAGCGGCGCTGGAAGTCGACCAGGGCGGCGCGCACCTCCGGCTGGGCGGCAACGATCGAGGCCGCTTCACTCACCGCCTCGTCCCGCAGATTGGGAGCGTCCATGTCGGCGGGTGTCAGACCCCGCGCCGCCGCGGCGGCGGCCGCGGCATCCTCTGGCGCCTTGCCCGCCTGCAAGACCTTCGCCCCGACGGCGCGATAGAGCCGGCCCGTGTCGAGGAAGGCGAGCCCGAAATGCTCGGCGATGCGGCGGGCGAGGGTGCCCTTGCCGGCGGCGGCCGGGCCGTCGATGGCGATGATCATGGCGCGAACATCATGAGAGATCGGCGCCCAGCCCGCGCATCAGCGCGGTAAATCCGGGGAAGCTGGTGTCGATCGGCCGCGCGTCGTCCACCGCCACCGGCTCTTTCGCGGCCAGGCCCATGACCAGGAACGCCATGGCGATGCGGTGATCGAGATTGGTCGGGATCGCCGCGGCGTCCCTCGCAAGACCCCTCGGGGCGGCACCGGCGCCGCGCACGATCAGGTCATCGCCATCGATAAACACCTCCACACCACACGCCGCCAGCCCGTTCGCGATCGCGGCCAGCCGGTCGCTTTCCTTGACCCGGAGCTCGCCGAGGCCCCGCATCTTGGTATCGCCTTTGGCGAAGGAAGCGGCCACGGCGAGGATCGGATATTCGTCGATCATGGTCGGGGCCCGCTCCGGCGGCACCTCGACGCCGGTCAGAGCGCCGGCGGTGGCGGTGAGATCGCCGGCCGGCTCGCCGGCTTGCGTGCGCGCATTGGTAATCGCAAGATCGGCGCCCATCTCGGTCAAGGTCGTGTACAGCCCGGCGCGCCGCGGATTGAGTCCAACATTGCGCACCGTGACCTTCGATCCCGGCACCAGCAGGGCGGCGACCAGCGGGAACGCGGCCGACGACGGATCGGCGGGGACGCGCACGGTGCGGCCGGTGATCTCGGGCCGGCCGACCACGGTGATGGCGGTGCCGCCCTTGTCTGACGCGATGCGCACGTCGGCGCCAAAATGGCGGAACATCAGCTCGGTGTGGTCGCGGGTCGCGGCGCGTTCGATGACCGTGGTTTCACCCGGCGCGTTGAGGCCGGCCAGCAGCACCGCGGATTTCACCTGCGCGGACGCGACCGGCAGCGGATAGACGATGGGCACCGGGTCGGCGGTGCCGGTGATGGCCAGCGGCAGCAGGAGCTTGCCGTCGGCGGCCCCGCGCGCCAGGACGCGCGCTCCCATCATCGCCAAGGGCGTGGTCACCCGCCCCATCGGGCGACGTCGCAGACTGGCATCGCCGGTGAGGAAGGTCGTGAACGGGGCGGTGGCCAGGATCCCCATCAAGAGCCGGGCGCTGGTCCCCGAATTGCCGAGGTCGAGCACGTCCGCCGGCTCAACCAGGCCGCCAAGACCGCGGCCGCGGACCCGCCAGGTCCCGTCCTTGGACCGGCTCGCCTCGGCGCCCAGTGCGCGCATGGCGGCGGCCGTGCGCAGCACGTCCTCGCCTTCGAGCAGCCCGTGAATGACCGTCTCGCCGACGGCGAGGCCGCCCAGCATCACGGCGCGGTGAGAGATCGATTTGTCCCCCGGGACCGTGACGTTGCCCGCAAGCTTGCCGCCGGGATGCGCGGTCGCGGGGGATGGCGCTTCGGGATGGGACGAGGTCACGTCAAAAAGCCTTGAACGCGGAGGGTTGCCGGTGGGAGCCCCATCTACCATATAGCCTCGCCAGGGCACAGCCGGCCGGGTACGGGCCCTGAGGCGGTATCGCCGGTTTGCCGGGGCGCCCAAAAACGTGGCCGCTGGGCTCGCCCGTGGCCCTAAGCCGCTTGCATTGACAAGCGGGGAGGGGCATGGCATGTGCCACGCGATTTTCAGCCGGTGGGAGTACATGTAGTGACGAAGTCCAATTGGGGTCTCAAGCGGACCTGCCAGTCCTGCGGCGCGCGGTTCTACGATCTCGAGAAGGACCCGATCCTCTGCCCGAAATGCGGGGCCGAATTCGATCCCGAGGTGGCGCTAAAGACGAAGCGCACCAAGGCCGTGCCCGCACCGGCGCCGCGGCCGGTGCCGCCGCCGGCACCGGCGGAAGCCGGCGATGACCTCGAGCCGATCGAGGAAGAGGTCGTCGGGGCCGAGGCGGGCGAGGAAAAGGAGGATGAGGCGGTCATTGAGGATACCTCCGAGCTCGGCGAGGACGACGAGGACGTGGCCGAGGTCGTCGACAACGTCGACGAAGAGGAGCGCTGACGCCGCCGGCGTGGCTGGCGGCCGCCAGCCTATGCTAATAAGGGTCCGCCCCCGCCAGGCCGGGCCGCGGGGACGAGAAGCTTTGAGACGAATTTCGGGGCCATAGCTCAGCTGGGAGAGCGCTACAATGGCATTGTAGAGGTCAGCGGTTCGATCCCGCTTGGCTCCACCAAATTGAAGGGCCTCGCCATTTCCGGCGGGGCCCTTTTGGTTTATCGGGACCGCCGGTCGCTTCGCTCGGCGTCACGGGCGATCCCTGCAACCGGTGCCGAGGCCGCCCAACGGGCATCGAAATTTTCCGTGAACGCGTCCGCGACGCAAGCAGAGTCGATGAGCGTGACGTTCTCGGCGTTCTTTTTTTCCGCAGCGCTCGAGTAATTATACGAGCCGCCGATGACCCGCTCGCCATCGATGACGATCACCTTGTTGTGCGCAATCGCCACACGGTCATCGATGCGGACGGGAACGTCATGGTCTTGCAAGTCAGCCAGCCCGCCGTAGCGGCTGGAGCGGTTTTCCTTGTCGAGCAAGACCCGCACCGGCAGGTCGCGCGCGTGGGCGCGGTCGATCGCGCTGATGATGCCGCGATCGGTGAAGCCGTAGGCCTGAACGAGCAGCGACGATCTCGCGTTGTCGATCGCAGCGACGATCTTCGGCTCGCAGGGCTCCGGGCCGGGTCGAAAGCACATTTCGACCGTGGCCGGACAGGCGGCAGCGCCGACGGACGTGGCAAATAGGAATAGGGCTGCGGCAGCGACTCGCACGCGTGAAGTCTACGGCTCAAATCGCCGCCAGACTGTGTATTTCCGCACTCCGCGGGCGCGGTGAGCCTATCTTTGGTCGGCCAGAATTGAGCGCGCCGTCTCCTGACCGCTGGCCAGTGCCGCCTCGACGGTCGCCATGTCGCGGCCAACGTAGAACGCCTCGCCGCTAAAGAAAACGTTGTCGCCGTCGGGCTGCCGGAACACCGGCTTGACCCGTGCCGTCGTCGGCGTGGCGTACGAATAGGCCCCGCGCGCGAAGGGATCGGCGCCCCAGTTGAGGGCGCGCGCCGCGACGAGATCTCCCTTCAAGACGCTCAACGGGCGACGGAAAATTTCGGCGAGCCCGGCCAGTCCCGTCTCGATGAGCCCGTCCGCCGTGAGATGGGCGACACGTTCGGTTTTCGGTCCGCCCAGCCAGCCGGTCAGCACCGGGTGTGCCGCCGGAACCTGAGTCCACCAAACCGGGACGACCGTATCGGAGAACACGAACGACATGTCCTCGAGCCCAGGATCGAGATCGGCCCACCACCTGGTGCGGAATCTCAGGAGGATTTTCACGACGTTGCCAAATCCGATATTGGCCGTGGCGAGTGCTGCTTTCCGGCGGGCGGCCGGAGGGAGATCGATCTCGGTCAGAAGCGGCAACGGCACGGTCAACACGACTGCGGCGCCCTCCAGGGAATCTCCCGGCATGCGCGCCACCATGCGCCCGTCCACCGCCTCAATCGCCCGAACCGGCGTTCCGAGATGGATCGCGGCGCCATGCTGGCGGCACTCTGCGGCGAGAAAATCGATCAGCGCACCATAGCCGTCGTCGATCCGCCGCTGCTGATGAAGGCCTTCGGCCATCCATTCGTCGCGGATCGCAAACGTGCTGGCCCGGCGCGGATCGGCGGCGTCGTAGCCTTCGACCATCTGTTCGATCGCTTGCCTGAGCTCCGCGTAATCGGGACCGGCAAACCGCGTCTCCAGGAACTCGGCCACCGAGATATCGTGCTGTAGCTCTGCCAGCGCCTGGCGGAGTTCGTCGGCATGGGGCGGCGGCGCATTGTCCGGAATCAAGAGGCCGTTTTCGACGCTCCATCGCGTTCCGCCGACGAGCGATAGCGAAAGTCCGGCGTCGCGCGCCAAGGCGCCGGTCACCGGCGCGTCGCCATGGACGAACTCGGCGCCACCAGCGGCGTCGTAGCAGAACTCCCGGCGGGGAAGTGGGAAGATGCGTCCGCCCAGCCGGTCGCGGGCCTCCAGGATCGTCACCCGCGCGCCGGCGCGTGCCAGATCGCGGCCAGCCATCAAACCGGCAGCACCCGCACCGACGATCAGGATACGCGGATGATGGCACGTCATCGCTGCGGCTTATATGTGTGTGGCGGGGCGGAACGGCTAGAGGTCGCTCCGCTGGCCTCCGCGGCACCTCAGGGCTATCCTCAGCTTCTCTAATCGAACAAAAATGCCGCCCAAAGGGAGGATGCCATGCGTCGCAAATTCGCCTGGGGTGCATTGTTCGCGCTGGTCGGCACCGCGGTGGCGTTGGCTGCCGACATGCCACCGCTGCGCGGCGACCGTTTCAAGCCGCTCAAACTGGACGAGATGACCGCCGAGCAGAAAGCGGTGGTGGACAGCATCATGAGCGGCCCGCGCGGCTCGATGAACGGCCTCGGCGGACCGTTCAATGCGCTGTTGCGAAGCCCGGACCTCGGCGACCGCGTACAGAAGGTTGGGGAATACGTCCGCTTCAAGACGTCGCTGCCACAGCGCCTCAACGAGTTCGCGATCCTGATCACCGCGCGGCACTGGACGTCGCAATATGAATGGCAGGCCCATCACGTGCTGGCGATGAAGGCCGGGCTGAGCCCGGCGATCGCTGACGACATCGCCGCCGGGCGGCGGCCCGCCGCGATGCAGGCCGATGAGGCGGCGATCTATGATTTCAGCCGCGAGCTTCTCGACCGGAAACACGTCAGTGACGCGCGGTTCGACGCCGTCAGGACCCAGTTCGGCGAGCGCGGTGTCGTCGATCTCATCGGCGTGCTCGGCTATTACACGATGGTGTCGATGCTGCTCAACGTTGACCGCTACCCGCTGCCCGAGGGTGTCGCCCCGCCGCTGCAGGCGCTGAACTAGCGTGAGTCCCGGGAACGACGTTGTGCGCTGCATCCCCGCTTGGCGCGGGGATGATCCTTCGCATCATTTCAGCGTCTTCAGATATGCGACGATATCGTCGGCGTCGCCGGGGTTGGCGACGCCGGAGAACGGCATCCGGTTGCCTTTGATTTTGGCTTGCGGGTTGGTCACGTAGTCGCGCAGGTTGCCGTCGTCCCACACCAGGTCGCTGCGCTTCATCGCGTTCGAATAGCGGAAATCATCGAGCGATCCCGCCTTGCGCCCGACCACGCCGGCGAGGTTCGGGCCGAGGCTCCCGCCCTTGCCCTCGGCGCCGTGGCAGGCGGCGCAGGCCTGGTAGAGCTGCTTGCCGTGCGCCTGGTCGGCGGCAGCGGCGGGCGTCGCAAGAGACAGGACGAGTAGTCCGGCCCACAGAAAACGACAGTGCATGTGACTCCCCGATGCCTTATGCGTGGACCAGTGGTCCCGGGTTTTTCAGATACTGCGTGGTGATCGCCTTGGCCGACCAGTAGGCGAGCGCTCCCACGGTGCCGGTCGGGTTGTAGCCGTGCTGTTGCGGGAACACGGAGGCGCCTTGGACGAACAGATTGTGGGCGTCCCAGCTCTGCAGATAGCGGTTCACCACGCTCGACTTCGGATCGGCGCCCATGATGGTGCCACCGGTGTTGTGCGTCGACTGATACGGCACCACGGTGAAGTTGCGCGGCCTCAGGTGCGTCTCGTAATGGGTCGGGTTCATCGCCTTGATGATGCCTTCGAGCTTCGAAACGACGTAGCGCGACATTTTGTGGTCGTTCTCGGTGCCGTTATAGGTCAGGCGGACCAGCGGCCGGCCGAGGGCGTCGCGATAGGTCGGGTCGAGATCGAGATAGTTGTCGCGGTGGGAATAGACCGAGCCTTGGGTGTTGAAGCGCGCGGCGCTGTTGTACCACTTCGCCGTCGCCTGCTTCCATCCGGCACCCCAGCGCGGCGAGCCGTGCGGCAGCGGCCGTCCGCCGATGACGCCGCTGGCATTGCTGCAGGTAAAGTAGCCGCCGCCGAAGAAGCCCAGACCGCCGTGGTCGAAATTCTCCCCGTTGAAGTCGTCGATGCACACCGACATGCCGGGTGAATCCATGAACACGTTGAACTCGCGGTTCTCGAACCACGCCGTGGCGCCGGCCTCGAACTGGTAGGCGTAGTTCTTGCCGACGATGCCCTTGCCGGTGGCGTGGTCGTAAGGCTCGCCGATGCCCGACAACAGCAGCATCTGCGTGTTGCCGAACACGAAGGCCGAGAGCACGACCACCCCGGCCGGCTGCTCGTACTCCTCGCCGGTGCGCAGGTCGGTGTAGACCACGCCCTGCACCTTCTTCGCCGCCTTGTCGTAGATGAGGCGAGTGACGAAGCTCCGCGCGCGCAGCTCGAATTTCGGATCGGCGCGCAAAGCCGGCATCACTGTCGTGATCGACGAGGCCTTCGCATTGGCCTCGCAGGCGGTGCGATTGCAGAACCCGCAATACTCGCAAGAGCCGAGCGGCAGGCCTTCGACGTTGGTGTACGGCGCGCTCGAGATGCTGATCGGAATCGGGAACGGATGGTAGCCGAGACCCCTCGCCGCCTCGCCGAACATCAGGCCGGGCGTCGACGACTTGATCGGCTGGTTCGGGTACTCGTCGCTGCGCGGCCCCTCGAACGGGTTGCCGCCGTCGACAATCTTGCCGCGCAGGTTGCCGGCCTTGCCGGAGACGCCGCACAGCTTGTCGAAGCGATCGTAATGCGTCTCGAGCTCCTCATACGACACCGGCCAGTCCTGGATGGTCATGTCGTCGGGAATCGCCTGTTTGCCGTAGCGCTCCGCGAGCGCGCTGCGGATCCTGAAATCGGTCGGAAGGAAGCGCCAGTGCAGCCCACCCCAGTGGATTCCCGAGCCGCCGACACCCTCGCCCGGCAGGAACGCGCCGAAGCGGCGGATTGGCAGCGCCGTCTCCGCCGGCGCGTTGCGGAACGTGATCGTGTCGGTGGAATTGTCCTGCATCAGCTCGAGGCGCTGGACGTAGCGCAGCTCGTCCCGGACACCCGGCAGCGTGAAGTCCTCGCCCGGCGTGCGGTCGACGCCGCGCTCCAGCCCGACGACGGTCAAGCCCGCCTTGGTGAGCTCGCGCGCCATGATGGCGCCGGTCCAGCCCATGCCGACCATCACGGCGTCGACTTCCTTCAGCTTGGTTGCCATGGCCCGCCTCCGTTACGAGAAATCGGCGATCGATTGCGGCTCCGCGACGTAGCGCTTGTCGCGGAACTCATCGACCAGGCCGGCATAGGTCGCCGGCAGGCCGGGAAATCCGATCATCTTCCAGGCGATCTTGTCGCGGTTTCCGCCATAGACCGGGTCGGCGAAGAACCCTTCCATGGTCATCGCGAGCAGGCGTTCGAAGAAGCCGCGGGCGTTGAAGTTCTGGAACTCCGCCTTGCCGTCTTCCATCGCCTTCAGAGCGACGACGCGGTCCTCCGGCGCTAGCCGGTCGAAGTCCTTGCCATAGGTCTTCTGCGTCCACGCGTTCGCCGCCGCGATGCCGGCGACGAGGTAGTCGCGCGGCGTGAGCGCCAGCTGATAGCCCTGCTCGGGCTTGCCTTTCTGGAACGGGCCGCTGCGGTACATCTTGGCGCCGCCGCCCCACGCGCTGGCGAGCTGGCGGTCGATATAAACGGCGACCCCGCACTCGCTGCCGGACGGCGTCAGCTCGTCGGCCGGGATCAGGGTATCGACCGCGGCGATGACGAACGCCGCTTCGGCGGCGGTGAGGGCCAGCCAGGTCTCCGGTGCGGCGGATACCTGCGGCGCCGGTGCCCCCTTGGCCGGCGCGATGTCCGAGGGTTCGGCAGCGGCCGGGGCGGTCAATCCGCCGGCCAGCGCACCCGCGACGGCGGTGCCGGCGGCTCCGGCGCCGGCGAGGAATTGACGGCGTGGGATCGGCTCGTGGGCCATGATCTCCTCCCTCGGTTGTACTTTGGTTGGGCGGCAGTATAGCCCTGCCGCCGCTGTCCCGCACCTCCCTGGATGGGGCAACCGCCTGAATTCGCGGCGAAACCGCAGGCTTGATCGCGTCCCGGCCGGTGCCCATATAGGTACTTGACGGCGCCGGTCACGGGCCGCCCGGCGGGAGACGCCCTTTAGGGTCCCCTGCCGTGAACGACGGCATTGCTCAACGTGAGGAGGATGCCCGCATGACGCGGCTATCGCTGTTCAACAACCCGCTGCTTCTAGGGTTCGATCAGTTCGAGCGCACGCTCGACCGGATCGCCAAGACCTCGGCTGAGAGCTACCCGCCGTACAACATCGAGCAGATCGACGAGAACGGTCTTCGGATCACTCTCGCCGTCGCCGGCTTTTCCGCCGACGACCTGTCGGTGCAGATCGAGGACAACCAGCTCGTCATCCGCGGCAAACAGGCCGAGGAGACGGACCGCGTATATCTGCACCGCGGCATCGCCGCCCGCCAGTTCCAGCGCAGCTTCGTGCTGGCGGACGGGATCGAGGTGACCGGAGCGTCGCTCGACAACGGGCTGCTCAGCATCGACCTGAAGCGCCCACCGGCGGAGACGCGGGTCCGGAAAGTGGATATCCGCACCGCCCCGGGGGCGAACAAGCAACGCAAGACGATCGACGTTGCCTGAATCGGGACGTCGAAAGGAGACGACAATGTCAGACTTGAATGTTCACACGGAAATGCCGGTGCAGGAATTCCTGGCGCTGGGCCTGCGCGACTTCGCCTATGTGAAGTCGACCGCCGTCGCCGACGGCGAAACGACGCGGACGATTTTCGAGATCCACACCGCCGATGGTGCGTCCGTCGGTGCCGCACCCTCGCGCGAGCTCGCCTTTGCGGCCGTCCTTCAGAACGGCCTACAGCCGGTCAGCGCGCACTAAGCCCGATTCTACTTTCGTCATGCCCGCACTTGTTGCAGGCATCCACGTGGTGCCCCGGCTCGACGTTTGGATTTGCACGCCGACGTGGATGGCCGGATAAACCGGCCATGACGTAAGGAAATGGAGGGCGCTAAATCTCGCCCTAGGCCGCGTTGCTGGTCGCGTTCTCGGTCAGGAGCGCGTAGAGCGCTTCGGCGTTGTCCGAGCCGCGGAGCTTCTCGCACACCGTGCGGTCGCGCAGCAGGCGCGACACGCGCGCCAGCGCCTTCAGATGATCGGCTCCGGCGCCGCCCGGTGCCAGGAGCAGGAACACGAGGTCGACCGGCTGCTCGTCGATCGATTCGAAATCGATCGGCGTCTCCAGCCGGACGAACAGCCCGTACAAGCGCTTGAGGCTGGGCAGCTTGCCGTGCGGGATCGCGATGCCGGCGCCGACGCCGGTGGTACCCAGGCGCTCACGCTCGAGCAGCACGTCGAAGATGGCGCGCTCCGGCTCGCCGGTGATCTCTGCGGCGCGCCGCGCGATCTCCTGCAGGAGCTGTTTCTTGTTGGCGGCCCTGAGGCTCGGCACGACGGCGCGCGGCTCGATGAGATCAGAAATTTCCATGGATCACCGCGAAGAAGCCGCCGCGTGGGGCGGTGTTTCGGTCGCCGCAGCGTCCTCGGCGCCATTGCGTCGGCGATTGACCAGGCGCTGCTTGGTGCGGCGGAGCCGCCTGTCTGGCTGCAGGGCGGCGGCGTCGAACGCGACATAGGGATCCGCGGCTTCGCCGTGACTCTGGACCATGATCCGGCGCGCCACGTTGAAGCGAGATGTCGGCGCGGTAGGCATGCCGGCGGTCGCGCTGAAAGGTGACCTTGCCCTCGATGGCGTCGCCGAAATACCGCTCCGCCGACTCGGCGACGGCGCTGGTCACATGACCGCGGAGGCTGTCGCCAACATCGAGATGCTTGCCGCTCACGGAAAGCTGCATGCGTCGTTCGTCACGTTGAGGGAAAGACGTTCGCGAGTCGGGCGGTGCCCCATCCATCGCGGCGGCGGACCATAGGAGTGCGCCCGGGCAAAGTCAATATACGGTGGCTCATGCAGATCTGGCCTTAAGACTGCCTGCTCGGAAGACCCGTGCTCGGAAGGCCGGGGGCCTACCCGGCTGCCGGCGACCGCGTGAGGAGGCGGTGCGTCCTCGAACCATGGCGCAATTCTGGGCATAGCCGGCGGGCCGATCAAGGGTGAATCGACAAATTGTGGATAGACTGCGCGAGTCAGACGCCAAGCAGCTTGTCGCGCCGCCGCTGGACCGAGGACGGAATCCGCATCGCCTCGCGATACTTCGCGACGGTGCGACGCGCAATGTCGACGCTTTCTTTTTTCAAAATCTCCACCAGCCGGTCATCCGAGAGAATGTCGCTCGCCGCCTCGGCGTCGATCAGCGACTTGATGCGGAACCGCACCGCTTCGGCGGAATGCGCGTCGCCTCCGCCCGAGCTCGCGATCGCCGAGGTGAAGAAGTACTTGAGCTCGTAGACGCCGTTCGGCGAGGCGAGGAACTTGTTCGTGGTCACGCGGCTCACGGTCGATTCGTGCATCTCGATGGCGCTCGCGATGTCGCGCAGCACAAGCGGCCGTAGATGCTGCACGCCGCGGCGAAAGAACGCATCCTGCTGGCGCACGATCTCCGTTGCCACCTTGAGGATCGTCTGCGCCCGCTGGTGCAGCGATTTGACCAGCCAGTTCGCGGCGTGGAACCGCTCGGAGACGAAATCCCGGTCGGCCTTGGACTTCAGCTCCTTGGTCACCCGCGCATAGTAGCGCTGGTTGACCAGCACGCGCGGCAGCGTGTCCTGGTTCAGCTCGACGATCCAGCCGCCGCCCGGAGCGGGACGCATCAGGACGTCCGGAACCACCGGCTGCGCCACGTTGTTCTCGAACGCGAGGCCGGGCTTGGGGTCGAGGCACTTGATCTCGGCGACCATCGCCGCGAAATCCTCGGCGTCGACGCCGCACAGCCGCATCAGTGCCGCGTGCTCGCGCTTGGCCAGCAGATCGAGATTGTCGATCAACGTCGCCATCGCCGGATCGAAGCGGTTGCGGTCGCGCAGCTGGATGGCCAGGCACTCCTTGAGGCTGCGCGCGAACACGCCCGGCGGATCCAGCCGCTGCAGCTGCTCGACCGTCTTCTCCACTCGGCAGGCGTCGCATTTCAGCGCCTCGGCCACGGACTCCAGTTCGCCATTGAGCCAGCCCGATTCGTCGAGACGGTCGATGAGCTGCAGGCTGATGATCCGGTCGACCGGGTCGGTGATGTCGACCTGGATCTGCGCCAGCAGGTGGTCGCGGAGCGTCTCGGCGCGGGTGAGATTCTGGTCGGGGTCGAACTCGCCGTCGTCGAAGTCGCGGCTGCCGCCGCTACCCCACGACGCGAACGACGCCGCACCCTCGCCCGGCTCGGACCCGCCCCACACGTTCTCGAAGTCGGTGTCGAGCGGCGTCTCCGTGGCGGTGCCGTTCGCGGCTCCCGGTCCCTCGACCGAGTCGAGCAGCGGTCCGTCATCGGCGACGGTGCGCGTGTCGGCGCTGGCCGCGGCGGCGTCTGCCGGCTCGCCGGCCTCCCCGTCCTCGCGCTCAAGCAGCGGGTTCTGCTCCAGCTCGCGCTCGACGAAGGCGGTGACCTCGAGGTTGGACAGCTGCAGCAGCTTGATCGCCTGCTGCAGCTGCGGCGTCATGACCAGCGACTGGCTTTGCCGCAGATCGAGGCGTTGAGTGAGCGCCATGGGTGCCGGCCTCGCTAGAGGCTGAACCGTTCGCCGAGATAGACGCGGCGCACGCCCTCGTGGGCGACGATCTCGGCGGGCAGGCCTTCCATCAGGACTTGGCCGTCATGAAGGATATAGGCGCGGTCCACGATCTCGAGCGTCTCGCGGACGTTATGGTCGGTGATCAGCACGCCGATGCCGCGGTCCTTCAGGTGCGACACCAGGTCACGAATGTCGCCGACCGCGATCGGGTCGATGCCAGCCAGCGGCTCGTCGAGCAGCATGAAGTGCGGTTGCGAGGCGAGCGCGCGCGCGATCTCGACCCGCCGCCGCTCGCCACCCGACAGGGCCAGCGCCGGCGTGCGCCGCAGATGGGTGATCGAAAACTCGGCCAGCAGGTCGTCGAGCATCGCCTCGCGGCGGTCGCGGTCGTTCTCCACCACCTCGAGCACCGCGCGGATGTTCGCCTCCACCGGGAGGCCGCGGAAGATCGACGGCTCCTGCGGCAGGTAGCCGATGCCCAGGCGGGCGCGGCGGTACATCGGCATGTCGGTGACGTCGAGGCCGTCGAGGCTGATCGTGCCGTAGTCCGGCGAGATCAGCCCGGTGATCATGTAGAAGCAGGTCGTCTTGCCGGCCCCGTTGGGCCCGAGCAGGCCGACCGCCTCGCCGCGCTGCACCGACACCGACACGCCGCGCACCACCGGCCGCTTCTTGAAGCGCTTGCCGAGATTGGACGCGACCAGCCCCGGATTGTCGGCGACGAGCTTCGGGCCGCGGCCTTCGCCGGCCGGCGTTGAGCTTTCGACTGCGTCGAGGGCTGGCGTCATCGCGTGGGCCTGGTGCCCGCCCGGCGCGGCTTGATCTGCACCGTGTCCCCGGCCGGGCTGCTCGAGTCGGCCTGCTGGGGCACGAACATGCCGCGGACCTGCCCCGGCTTACCGTCAGCATCGGCGCGGGTGAGCAGGCGGCTGAGGCCGGTGTTCAGGTTGACCTCGGAAAAGTCGCCGTCGAGCTGGTTCTGTCCGCGGGTGATCCGCACGTGCTCCGACATCAGCGCGATGCCGGTGTCGGCGTTGTAGACGCCGCGGTCGGCGCGGACGATGTCGGTGGCGGTCGAGACCAGGACGTTGCCGAAGCCTTCGATGCGCTGCAGGCGGTTGCCGTCCTCCTTGGCGCCTGTCGAGGCGGGCGTGACGTTGCGCCCCGGCTGCGCGCGCCCCGCGGTGGCGCCATGGCCGCCGGGGTTGCGGTTCGCGCTCGGCGGCGGCGGGTTTGTCTTGTTGTCGACGAAGTACGCGGTGAGGATGTCGCCGGCCATGCGCCGGTCAGTCGTGACGACTACGGCATCGCCGCGTGCCACCGCGATCTGCCGCCCCTCCCAATATTCGAGGCTGTCGCGGGCGGTGACGACCTCGTTCGGCGTGGTGAGTTTCAGCCCGTTGCCGGTGAGGACGAGCACGCCGGTGTCGACGTCATAGACGCCCTTGTCGCCGACGGCGGTCTGGGTCGGCGTAACGATGCGCACGTTGCCTTGCGACTCGTAGCGGAAGATCGACGTGCCGCCCTCCGCGTTCGGCCGGTAATACGCCGTCAGCACGTTCCCGTAGACCGTGGTCGCGCCCTGCTTGGCGCTGGCGTTTCCGCGCGCGACATATCGCTGCTCCTCGCGATACCATTCGATGCCCTGGTCGGCGAGAATCTCCACCGGCTGCTTGCCGCCCCCGAGGTTGAGCGCCTGCGCCTCCGCCGGGTGGCGGGGTGCGGCGCTGCCGGCGGAGGCGAGAAGGGTGGCCAGAACCAGAAGGCGACGCATGGTCGGCCGGGCGTCCGTCATTTCGGTTCCGGCGGGCGCGGATAGAGGACGAGCCGCGATTTCCCGGTGACCACGATGTGGGCGCCCTTGTTGTAGATGCGGAAGCCCTGGCCGCGCAGCGAGCTGTCGGGCCCCTGCCCCTCGACCGGATCGTCGCCCGAGACGCTGCCGGCGCCAAGATTGGCTTCGGCACGCTCGGTTTTGATCTCGTACCCGGCGTCGTGGAAGACGTTGACGTGGTCCCACAGGTTGAGGATGCGGGTCTGCTTGTTGTACTCGCCCTGATTGGCGGTGATGGCGATCCACGACCCGTCGGTCAGCGAGATGTCGCCCTTGGGGCTGCTGAGCTCGGTCACGTCGCTGCCGCCGGCCGCTTGCGTCGCGACCGCGGCGGTCACCGTGTAGGGCTGGTCCTTGGAATCGGTCCCGACCACGCGCGGGCTGACCATCCGCAGGTTCTCGAGATCGTCGATGCTCACCTGGACGGCGCGGAGGCGGAACCGGCTGTCGAGCGGGTTGAGCTGCGGCCAGAACAAGACCAGGGCGGCCAGCACCACGGCGGTCGCCGGCAGCACCACTTTCAGCAGCGCCACGAAACGGCTGTAGAAGGCGCTGTAGCGCCGCCGGCGCATGCTCGCGGCGACGAAGCGCGACAGGCCTGGCCGTCCGTCCGTGCGGCGCGCCGCACGGACGGACGGCGCGGACGCCCGCTCGCCCACCGTGACCATGGCGTCGGCGTCGATCGACACCGGGGTCGAGGAGCTGTCGGGCGTCATGCGACACCTGCCCGCAGAATGTCGTGGATGTGGAGAACGCCGACCGGCCGTCCGCCCCCGCCGGTTCCCGGATCGACCACGAAAAGGTTGGTGACGCCGCCGCCGCGGTTGGCCTCGTTCATGACCCGCAGCGCCTCGGCGGCGAGCGCCTGGGGGCGGATGGTCAAGGGCTTCGCCGTCATGACGGCGCGGGCCCGCCGCTGCAGCAGGTCCGGCGCCATGTGGCGCCTGAGGTCGCCGTCGGTGATGATCCCGACCAGCCGCCCCGCGGCGTCGACGATCCCGACGCAGCCCAGCCGTTTCGCCGTCATCTCGACCAGGGCGTCGGCCATCGAGGCCCCGGCCGCGATCAGCGGGACGGTGTCGCCCCGGTGCATGACGTCGGAGACGCGCAGGAAGCGGCGGCCGAGCGAGCCCTTGGGGTGGAATTGATGGAAGTCGTCGGCCGAGAAGCCTTTGCGCTCGAACAGCGTCACCGCGACCGCGTCGCCCAGCGCCAGCATGGCCGTGGTCGAGGTGGTCGGCGCCAGCCCCAGCGGACAAGCCTCGCGCAGCGGCGGCAGAAGGAGGATGACGTCGGCCGCCTGGGCGAGGGCCGATTGCGCGCCGCTGGTGATCCCGATCAGCGGGATTGCGAACCGGCGGGTGAAGGCCAGGAGATCGGCCATTTCGGCGGTGTCGCCGGAATGCGACAGTGCCAGCACCGCGTCCGCATTGGTGATCATGCCGAGATCGCCGTGGCTGGCCTCGGCCGGATGGACGAATTGCGCGGGCGTTCCTGTGGAGGCCAGTGTCGCCGCGATCTTGCGCGCGACATGGCCGCTCTTGCCCATGCCGCTGACGATGATCCGGCCGGTGACCTTGGCGAGCGCGTCGATGGCGCGGGTGAAGGCGTCCTTGTCACGGTCAAGCCCACGGGCGACCGCAAGAATTCCTTCGGCCTCGAACTCCAGGACCTGGCGGGCGACGGCGCCGTCGTCCCGGCCCTGGCTTGGCAGCTTTGCGGCGCACGACGCGTCCGCATCGGCTGCCACTCGAATCCGCTGCTGAATCCGTTGTGGCTTCGGTTTGGTCATGCCGTTGCTGAGCTTGTCTCGACGAGGATTGCCTTCGGAATCATCACGGCCCGCGTTCATCGGGCCCAAGGACACATGAATGTCTGCGCTTCAAGGTTGGTTCTACGCTGGCCCCCGAGCCGATGCCGGCCGCCCCTGCCCTTGAAAACGCGTTCGGGCAAAAAGTATGCCTCCCGCGCTGCAAAAAAGCAATTAACGCCAAAAAGTGAACGGCTTCAATAATATAGGTAAAATCCAAGAGATCTCAGTAACGTCCAAGACGGGGCCCGCGACCCCCTCCACGAACCGCCCGAGGCTTCCTCGGACCTCAGATCACGACCGCGACTGCGGTCGCGCGCCCTAATGGGCGCGAAGCCAAGGGATGCGGATGCATCCCGCGCGGCGTTTGAGCGGCCAACACTCAGTGCGCGAAGATGTCTTCTTCCGGCCAGCCGGCCAGGTCGAGCTCGGCGCGGGTCGGCAGAAACCGAAAGCACGCCTCGGCGAGCTCCCGTCGTCCTTCGCGGACCAGCAGCTCGTCCAGCTTGGTGCGCAGCGCGTGCAGATGCAGGACATCGTTGGCGGCATATTTCAGCTGCGCCTGGGTGAGCTGGGGCGCCCCCCAGTCGGACGTCTGCTGCTCCTTCGACAGCTCGATGCCGAGCAGGTCCTTGCACAGATCCTTCAGGCCGTGGCGGTCGGTGAAGGTGCGGGCGAGCCGCGACGCGATCTTGGTGCAATAGAGCGGGGTGGGGACCACGCCCAGGAACCGCTTCAGCGCCGCCACGTCGAAGCGCGCGTAGTGGAAGATCTTCGTCACCGCCGGATCGGCCAGCATCGCCTTCAGGTTCTTGGCCTCGTACTGGCCCTTCTGCAGGCGCACGATGTGGACATCGCCGCCGCCGCCGGACATCTGGACCAGGCACAGCCGGTCGCGATGCGGATTGAGCCCCATGGTCTCGGTGTCCACCGCGACGGCCGCCCCGAACCGCACGCCGTCGGGCAGGTCGCCTTCATGAAGCTCGATCGCCATGTCTGTCTCTTTGATCTTCGTTGGTGCCCGAGAGAAGACTCGAACTTCCACGGCCTTTCGGCCACTAGAACCTGAATCTAGCGCGTCTACCAATTCCGCCACCCGGGCACGGTCCGAACGGCGGCGAGAGGGATAAGCCCCAGGGGCGGCCCTGTCAACGCCGCTGGCCGGGCGCCGGCGCAGGGTGTGCGGTGCTGTAAATTCGCAACCCGACCTGCTAGATAGGCCCCACCGGCGACGAGGGATTGACGGGGCATGGCGGCAATCGGCAGGCGAATCACGGTTTTCGGGGGCTCCGGCTTCATCGGCCGCTACCTCATCCGGCGCCTCGCGGTGGATGGTTGGGTGGTGCGCGTGGCGGTGCGCGACCCAGTCGCCGCGGCGTTCCTGAAGACCGCGGGCAGCCTTGGCCAGATCGTGCCGATGCGCTGCAGCGTGCGCGATGACGAGCTCGTCGCCGCCGCGGTGTCGGGTGCCGAGGCGGTCGTCAACCTGGTCGGGATCCTCTACGAGCGCGGCCGCCAGCGCTTCGATGCCGTGCAGGCCGAGGCGCCGGCGCATATTGCGCGCGCCGCGGCCGCGGCCGGGGTCAAGCGGCTGGTCCATATCTCGGCGATCGGCGCCGATCCGAACTCCAAGTCCCGCTACGCGCGCAGCAAGGCGTTCGGCGAAGCCGGCGTGCGCGACGTCATTCCGACCGCGACCATCCTGCGGCCGTCGATTGTCATCGGCCCGGAGGACCAGTTCTTCAACCGCTTCGCGGCGATGGCACAGTTCCTGCCGGCGTTGCCGCTGATCGGCGGCGGGCGCACGCGGTTTCAGCCGGCTTATGTGGGCGACATCGCGGAAGCGATCCATCGCTGCGTCAACGACGACGCCACCGCCGGCAGGACCTACGAGCTCGGCGGCCCGCGCATCTACACCTTCCGCGAGCTGATGGAGCTGATGCTGAAGGTCATCGACCGCCGGCGCGTCCTGGTGCCGCTGCCGTTCGCGCTGGCGAGCCTGCAGGCGGCACTGCTCGAGCTCTTGCCCGTCCCGCCACTCACCCGCGATCAGGTGCGGATGCTCCGGAGCGACAACGTGGTGAGCCCGGGCGCTCTGACCTTCGCCGATCTTGGCATGCAGCCGCAGGCGATCGAGGCGATCCTGCCCACCTATCTCGAGATCTATCGCCCGGGGGGGCGCTTCGCTGCGAACCGCGTCGCCTGACCGCGCTCGCTTATTTCTTGCCGGCCTGTTCCAGAAAATCGATCACGTCGCCGCGGTCGTCGGGCGTCAATTGAAAATTCAAACGCATCGCGGTGCCCGGCACGACGTCGTCGGGATCGGCGAGGTATTTGTCGAGCGTTTGGTGCGTCCACGTGAGGCTCTCGGACTTGCCGGCGTCGACCATCGCCGACGAGTATTCGAAACCGGGCAGCGTGCCGGCCTGCCGGCCGATGACGGTGCGCAGATTGGGCCCGGGAAGGGGACTGCTGCTCTCGGCGACGGAGTGACAGGCCGCGCAGCGTTGAAACACCCGCTCGCCGCTCGCCGCGTCGGCCAAGGCCGCCGTCGGCACGGTCAGACAGAGCACGACAAAGGCTGCGGCAAAACGTGGCATAACGGCCTCATGTTAATTACACGGCGCTGGAGTCAGCGGGCATCGATTATGGATGGTATGGCCGGCCTCCGCCACGCCCAACTCCTGCGACGTCGCCTGGGGCCCATTGTGTTGACGTGGCAACCCTGCCGTGCGCCTGCCGCGCTCGCCAGCGGCTGCTGGTCCGTGTAATACAGGCGTCATGTATCGATCACCCCGGTGGCTTCGGCTTCTGCTTCTGTGCCTGCTGGTCGTCGGTATCACCGGCGTCAGTGCCGCCGAGACCGCCACCAATGCGCGCTGGATCGGCGGCCTGATCGACCGGTTCGGGCCGCTGGTTCCGGCCGCGTTCGTGGTCGTGCACGTGCTGGCGAGCCTGTTGTTCGTGCCCCGCTCCGTGATGGCGATCGTCGCGACCGTGTTGTTCGGGTTTTGGGCGGCCTGCGGCTGGGCGCTGCTCGGCTCGACCGCCGGCGCGGTGACCGGGTTTTTGATCGCGCGTTACATCAACTCGGGCCTGATCGTGCCGGAGGAGATGAAGCGCATCGGTCCGCTGCTCGAGCGGGCGGAGGAAGGCGGATGGCGCGCCGTCGCGATCGTGCGGCTGCTGCCGCTGCTGCCGCACTCGCTGATCAATTATGCGCTCGGCCTCACGCGGCTGAGCCTCGGCGAATACACGCTGGGGTCGCTCGCCGGCATGCTACCGGAGACGTATGTCTTCGTGAACCTGGCGCTGACCGGGCGGCGGGCCTTCGACGGCGGCGCCTGGCTCGAGCCGATGATGTGGGGGGTGGCACTCATTGCGTTGTCCGTGTTCGTGCCCCGGCTGTTGCGCCGCTGGGTGCGATGACCGCCGAGGCTGTCAGCGCTGAAACCATCCTCGAGGTTCTGCGGCGGCTCGGCCAGGGCGCCGAGGGCGAGCGGGTAACGCTCGGCGAGCTCGTGGCGCAGCTCGACGTGCGCGGCCACCCGCTTGTGCTGCTGCTGCTGGCCGCGCCCAACCTGACACCGGGCCCGAGCATTCCCGGGTTTTCGACGATCTTCGGCGTGCCGCTCTGCGTCGTCTCGGTCGAGATGATTCTCGGCCGGCGGCGGCTGCGGCTTCCAGGGTTCCTCGCCCGCATCTCCATTCCGCGCCGGCGCATCGCGAGCTTCATCGTCAAGCTGGAGCCGATCCTGCATCGCATCGAGCGCGTGCTGAAGCCCCGCCGCCCGGCGCTGGACAGCGAGGGGACGATGCGGGCGCTGGGTGTCGCCTGTCTCGTCCTGTCGGTGCTGCTGACCTTGCCGATCCCGGTGTTCAGCCTTCTGCCCGCCACCGCCCTGGTGATCGTCGCGCTCGGCCTGTTCGCCCGCGACGGGCTTGCGGTGTTGTGCGGGCTGGGCCTGGGGCTGATCGCCTGTGCGATCCTCGCCGGCATCGTGGTCGCGGCCCGGCAGGCGCTCGCCGCCGGTTGACGCGGCGGGTACCGGCGCTAACATCTCCGCCCGCATGCGCACCCTCTATCATCTCGCGTTATCCCCGTTCTCGCGCAAGGTTCGCGTGGCATTGCGCGAAAAAGGACTCGAGTTCCAGCTCAAGGTCGAGAAGGTGTGGGAGCGGCGCCCCGATTTCCTGTCGCTCAATCCCGCCGGCACCGTGCCGGTCCTGGTCGACGAGGACGGTACGACCGTCGCCGAGTCCGGCGTGATCTGCGAATACCTCGAGGAGGTCCATCCCGGCGAGCGCAACCTGCTCGGTGAGACGGCGCATGAGCGCGCCGAAGTGCGGCGCCTCGTCGCCTGGTTCGATCAGAAATTCGCGCGCGAGGTCACCGACAACCTCTACCGCGAGAAGATGATGAAGAAGTTTCTCGGGCTCGGCGAGCCGAACTCGGCCGCGATCCGCGCCGGCGCCTCCAACATCCACTACCATCTCGAGTATATCGCCTGGCTGATCGAGCGCCGGAAGTTCCTTGCCGGTGACAAGTACTCGCTGGCGGACATCGCGGCGGCGACGCACCTGTCCTGTCTCGATTATATCGGCGACGTGCCGTGGGGCGAGCACGAGCGCGCCAAGGACTGGTATGCACGCATCAAGTCGCGCCCGGCGTTCCGGCCGCTGCTCGCCGACAATGTCGCCGGCGCCCCGCCGCCCAAGCACTACACCGATCTGGATTTCTAGTTTCTCACCTCGTCATTCCCGCGCCAGATCCTTCGCGCCCGTCGGCGGCCTTGAAGGCCGCCACGCAGCGCGGTTGGGAATCCATGGGTCAGCGGCGCGATGGATGCCTGGTTTCGCGGGCATGACGATGTGGAGAGCGGTTCGCCCTGATCGGAATCCGCTCTGACCGAAGGCGCTATTTCCGCCGCAACGCCGGCAGGTTCGCCGGCTTGTCGTCGAGATGGTATTCGAGCCGCTCGATATTGGCGCGCGCTGCGTCGCCGGCCGCACCGTCGGCATCGCGCACCAGCACCTGGAGCCAGTCGGCGCGAGCACCCTTCACGTTGCCCTTGATGCGCCGGAGGATGCCGCGTTCCAGCCAGCCCTCGGGCAGATCCGGTGCGGTGCGGATCGCCGCTTCGGCGTCCTCCATCGCGAGGTCGAGGCTGTCGACGTAGCGATAGGCGGCGGCGCGGAGCGCCAGCGCCATGCCATACCCGGGCTGCAGTTCGACCGCCTTGTTGAGGTCGTCGATCGCTTCCCAGTAATTCTGCGCGTCGGCCAGCACCATGGCGCGGTCGACATAGAGATCGGGGAGCTTGGGCGCGATCTCGATCGCCGTGGTGATCGCGGCATTGGCGCGCTCGCGCTCCTCGGCCACGCTCCACGCCGTGCCGGCCTGCGACAACAGCCGCGCCCTGAGCTCCGGCGCTGCCGCGCGCATCTGGATGCCGAGCTGCTCCAGCCGGTCGGCGGCTACCGCCGCCTGGCCCATGTAGAACAGCGCCACGGCGACGCAGTGCTTCGCGGCGTTGCTGCCGGTCGTGTCGCGCCACGCCATCGCCTCCTCGAAGCCCTCATCCGGCGTCTTCTCGGCGGTGCGCAGGCATTTCTGATAGGTGGCGATCTCGGCCGGGCTGGTGGCGAGATCCGGCGTGGGCTGCAGCCGTTGCGCGGCCGCGGGTGAAACGGTGATGGCGATCACGGCGAGAGTCAGCGGGGCCAGAGTCAGCAGGAGGCGGAGCATGAGCGGAGGGAAGCACATCCGGACGACGCGGTCCAAGGCTGATCGCTAAGCAGTCCCGGAAGGCTTATATCTGTTCTCATGCGGCAATTTCACGGCACCCGTCCGGGATTGGTGGGCCGCCTGTTCGTGTTCGGCCTTGGCTACAGCGCGACCGTGCTGGCGCGGCGCCTGAAGGTACAGGGCTGGATCGTCGGCGGCACCGTCCAGGGCGAGGACAGACAGGCAGCGCTCGTCGCCGAAGGATTGAACGCCGTGGTGTTCGACGGCGAGCGGCCGCTCAGCGATTTCGACACGGCACTCGCCCGCGCCACCCATATCCTGATCTCGGTCCCACCTGGCGCCGAGGGCGATCGGGTCCTGGCGCGGCACGCCACCGACATCGCCGCACTCAAAGGCATCAAGTGGATCGGCTATCTGTCGACGACCGGCGTGTACGGCGACACTGACGGCGCCTGGGTCGACGAGCGCGCGGGCCTGCATCCGACCGGTCCGCGCGGCCGCGCCCGCGTGGCCGCGGAGCGCGCCTGGCTCGACCTCGGGCGCCTCGGCCTGCCGGTGCATGTGTTCCGCCTCGCCGGCATCTACGGCCCGGGGCGCAGCGCCTTGGATGCGGTGCGCGCCGGCACTGCCCGGCGGATCGTGAAGCCCGGCCAGGTGTTCAGCCGCATCCATGTCGAGGACATCGCGAGCGTGCTCGCGGCCTCGATGGCGCAGCCCAATCCGGGCGCGGTCTACAACGTGTGCGACGACGAGGCCGCCCCGCCGCAGGACGTGATCGCCTACGCCGCGGCCCTGCTCGGCATGCCGGCGCCGCCGGAGATTCCGTTCGCCGAGGCGGCGAAATCGATGAGCGAGATGGCGCGGAGCTTCTATGACGACAACCGGCGCGTCGCCAACCGCCGCATCAAGGACGAGCTCGGCGCCAGGCTGGCCTACCCAGATTATCGCGCCGGCCTGAAGGCGCTGCTGGCGGCGGGAGCCTAAACCCAACTCAGTCGTTGTGCTTGCCACAATACCGCCGTTGTTCAAGCGTAACCTGAACGAGGGATCCAAATGGCTGTCCGTCCTTTTTTTGACCCGCTCTCAGGGGCGTCGCTGCCGCCTGAAAACGCCCCTGACGAAGCTGAAACGGCCTCGCCCGGAGCTGACAGCCTGCTCCACCACGCACCGGCTGACGAGCTGGCACAAGGCCTGGAGGACGGCCGAGGCGGCGACTACTGGCTCGACCCAAACTCGCGATTCGCGCAATTCTTCGACGCGAACTATACACACTCAGCCCCCATTGCAGATAAGTACGCCGTCGATCCGACCCTTATCTTGGGTGTCGCTGCTTTGGAGTCAGGTTACGGTAAGAACAGAGACGCGGCCAAAGCGAACAATCCCCTCGGGATGAGGCCGGATGGCCATACGCCGATTGAATTTCCATCGGGCGAGGCGGCGTGGAACGAATGGGGCCGTCAATTTGGGCCGCGTGTACTTGGTATCGGCAGTGACGCTGACACCTTCCTCGATCGACTGTTGGAGGACCATCGGTCCATTTACGGTCCGGTACGCGGGGGCGATTATCGTGGCCCCCTACATCGATCCGAAGGTTGATCCCGACTGGAAAGAGAAGGTTGCCGGGACGATCAAAGGCGTGCGCCATCGGCTGCCGCGCTGGCCAGGAAATTTGGATAGCGTGCCCTGATCAAACGAAGTTGATATGAGAGCGTCTCTAACTGTCGTCGCGCTTGTGCTCCTCTCCGGATCGATGCCGGCCGTCGCGGCGGACGTTTATCGCAATACAAGATTCGGATTTAGCTTCGAACTTCCCACGGGGACGGTGAGGTGCGCGCCCGATCCCAGCACGGGTCCGGAACACGGGGCTTTGTTGTGGCTGGATGCCAACGGTGGCGAATGCAGTATGCCACCCGACCGGCCGCGCCTCGCCGTCATGGGAGCTTACAATTCCATGTTTTGGGCGAGCCCCAAGGCGGCGCTGCAGGAGCTTTGCAAGCGCGGCGACGTCGTGAAGCCGCCACGCCTTGAATACAAGCGCCATCCTTCCGCTGTCTGCAAAGTCGTGCTTGCCAATGGGTGGATCGAAATTGAGCTCGCCATTATGACCGGCATTTGGCCACCGCCGTACCATGAGCCCGAGGATTCTTCCCCTCTCATGCTCTATACGGTCTATCTGCGCACGACCCCTGAGAGCTTGTGAGTCTATGTCGATATGGTTGGCAGGCCTAGAAGGGATTGGCGATGCGGCTGGGCGGCGGCGGGGGCGTCAAAGGGTCAGCGTCTCACGGGTAAGGGCCGCTATGGTTTGGCGATCAGGCGGCTGCTCCAGTCCGCAACAGCCGGTGGCCGGCGA